>Ga0070748_1001098_pt1 | contig 12733 bp, 24 predicted proteins | sample VirMetDEL_Nov_12_FD_77015 | JGI IMG/M metagenome (GOLD analysis project Ga0070748, IMG submission 77015) | Aqueous microbial communities from the Delaware River and Bay under freshwater to marine salinity gradient to study organic matter... | ecosystem: Environmental > Aquatic > Marine > Coastal...
GACACCGTTTGTGAAGTTGTATGGCAACGCAAACAATTTAGCTGGACTCACGATGGTCTACATGATGATCCAACTAGAATGAGTTATTTGGATAAACTTGCTTGGGAAGATATTGAGAAGTCAGCAACGTATATTCTTGAAAACCCAGAGGCCTTAATTAACTCAGGCGCTACTCACTATCACGCTGACTACGTACAACCCTACTGGACTTCCGAAATGGAGTACTTAGGAAAAGTCGGAACTCATCTTTTCTACAAAAACTAGGAGAAATAAAATGACTAACTACAAAGATCAAGTCGAGTACGAAAACCAAGAGCTAGTTATCAATGGAAGATTCCATTTATCAAAGTACTTTATATCAAAGTCTGGTCTTGAGATTATAACTTTGCACGAGGAGAAACAGTAATGGATAAAAATAAAGATACAAACACAGGGGTCATGAACACAGGTGACAACAACACAGGTGACGGGAGCACAGGTAACAGGAACACAGGTGATTGGAACACGGGTAACTGTAACACAGGTGACGGGAACAGAGGTAGCTGGAACACAGGTGACGTGAACAGAGGTAGCTGGAACACAGGTAACTGTAACACAGGTGACGGAAACACAGGTGGCGAAAACACAGGTTGCTTTAATACAGGTAACAAGAACACAGGTGACAAGAACACAGGTGACTGGAACACAGGTAACTGTAACACAGGTGACGGGAACACAGGTGACGGGAGCACAGGTAACAGGAACACAGGTGATTGGAACACGGGTAACTGGAACACAGGGGTCATGAACACAGGGGTCATGAACACAGGTGACAAGAACACAGGTGACAGGAACACAGGTGACAAGAACACAGGTGACTGGAATAGTTCGAGCTATCACACAGGTTGCTTTAATACAAACCCCCCAGAGAAAGCATACTACTTTAACAAACTAATTAACAAGTCAGAATGGGACAGGTCGCGCAAACCTCACTGGTTGTTTGAAGCCTTCCCAGTAACTTGGATTTTTGCTAAAGACATGACAAAACAGGAGAAGCAGAATAACCCTAATTACACAACCACGGGTGGTTACTTGCGTGTAAACGATATGAAACAGCAGTGGTTTAAGGCATACTCTACCGCATCCTTAGAAGACATCCAAGCTGTACTTGACCTCCCTGGGTTTGATGCAGAGATATTTCTAGAAATCACTGGTATTGATTTTCGCGACAAGACTTTAGAAGCCCCCTGCGAAGGTCGTGAGGTCGAGATCGACGGTGTTACGTATATTCTAAAAACAAAAGAAAAAGTATAATGTCTGTTTATTACTACTATGAAAGTGAAGATTTAAACGTTACCTTTGGCGCAGAAGTAGAGAGGTGTGACTACGGAGTAGCTTGCTCCCCTATTTGGTGGGAGCTTGTAGATAGCTCAATCGAGATTGATACTATTATTATTCTAGGAGTTCAGTTTTCCAAGAAAGAGTTTACTTCAAAGTTTGGGAAGGAATTTCTTGGGTTTATTTACGACAGGATATCTTCTGAACTACCTAGTGATCCTGAAGAATGGGAGCAATAACTGAGAAAAACAGTGCATCTATAATGAAGAAACCTTAACAGGAGAAGAAACATGGGTATGACTACCTTACTTGTTATTGCTGTTATCGCAGCACCACTGCTGGCATTTATTGCCGATAATATCATCACCCCTCGCTTGACAGAAAAGGAGTAATATCATGTCATATAGCGTTTTTAAGGTTAAGGTTTTTGACCTCAATCTCGAGCTTCTAAGCTCTAAAACTTTTCTTAGTTGTATCAACGCGGAAGCTTACGCTAAACAGCTAAGAAGTGAACACAACCCAAACTACGGAAAGGTATTTGTAGAAAATGTCCAAACGGTTTAAAACCCCCGAAGAACAACAAGAGTACCTTGACAGTATTTCTTTTTCAAATCTTGTAAAGGCCATTGATAAAAAGTGGTCACATACTTATGATGAGTATGTTGAAGACGAAACTGAAGAAGAAGTTTTGTCCGAACTGTAACTTAACTAGCCCTCTATCCGTAGAGGGTTATCTAGGCAACAGTGCCTATAACACCCCAAGAGGAGACTACTATGAAGAACTTTCCAAAAATCGCTGACATGACTCGTGGTCACAACTATGTACTGAAGCAGGGTCGGCCTTATTACTTCAGCGATAACTCTGCTGGTTGGAATAACGGGGATCGTGTGATTGCAGCTAGCCGTGTTATTAACGGTGAAAATATCAAAGAGGTAGCTCACGACATTAACTGCTGTGTTAAATCCTTGCGTAACTGGATTAAAACACTTGACACAAACAATCCTCGTTTGGAGGGTTAACTCTTAGCCTCGCCCCTTCGGGGGCGGGGTTTTTTAAGATCCTATTTTTTTTTTTTCCAACAGTAGAGGATTATCACCATATGATAATAACTTTTACGCTTTTATACTTATTGGTTTTTGAAGGCGAGGTTATTGTTAAAGTTTCTAAATAAACAAAGGTCTAACGACAAAGCTTTGTAGAAAGAAAAACATTTATGACTATAAACAATAAAACAATTTTAGAATTGTTAACAGAAGACTTAGAGTATCGTCAAAAGCAACTAACAAATAGACAGTCTGCTAGTTTTTTAACGGAGATGCCTGCAAGAGATATTATTGAGTTTTCGTATATTCATATTTTAAAAGGATTAGAAAGAAGCGCAACACTAGTTGATGTAGCAACTAGCATAGGGAGAAGACTACGACAAAAGCTAAAACAAAAACCTAACAGTGTGCTTGATGTACAGGGTGGTTGGTTTGTTATTATCAGTTATATTGAGCTGGGGATTATCAACTATCGCAAGAAACACACTTATCGTAACGGAAAGAAAGATAAACATAGGTCTTACTTTCTTCATGTAGAAAACTGGCCTGCAATAAAAGAGCTAATGGATCTTATTGACACGGAAAAGTCTGATATGTTTCCAGTAAAAACTCCTGCTAAACCCTGGACTCAAGAATCTTACCACTCAGAGACAGGGATTAGTATTATCAAGAAAGGGCATGCAAGTGCGCTAAAGGCGTTTGAAAACTCCGATATGACGTGTATCTTGGACACACTTAACAAACTAAATAACACGGGTTGGCGCATCAATCGTGCTGTTTTCGATGTTTATAAAGCTTGCATGAATTCTTCAGAGAATCCTTTTAAGTTCACAAGAGAGGTAGATCCAATTAAAAGAGCTTCTCTAATTATCGAAGTAGAAGCCATCCAAGGGCTTGCAGAGAAGCACCTAGACGAGCCTTTTTACCATTTGTATAACCTAGACTTCCGAGGCCGTATTTACCCAAATACAGCCTTTCTCCATGAGCAGTCTAGTGACAACGCAAAGGGTATTCTTATGCTCGACGAACCTGTAGCTCTTGGAGAAGAGGGCTATTACTGGTTGTGTGTTCATACAGCTAACGTATGGGGTAATGATAAAGTTTCACTAGACGATCGTGTTAGCTGGGTCCAAGACAACCTAGATGATATGATGTATTATGTTAACGACCCTATGCGGTATACTGGGTGGATGAAGGCAGACAAACCTTTTAGCTTTCTTGCTGCTTGTTTTGAAATCTCAGCTCTTAGTAACTGGCATGGAAATGGCTTTGATACTAAAGACTTCCCAAGTTGTTTGCCAATTTACATTGACGGCTCTAATAACGGAGTACAACACCTTGTAGCTATGTCTAAAGATGACGAAGTTGCCCCACTTGTAAACTTAGTTCCTCAAGACCTGCCGGGGGATGTTTATATGTTTATTGCAGAAAAGGTGTGGGATAATCTAGAAAAGATGCAATCGCGTCTTGACAAAGAAATCATCGATAAGTTTCAAGAAGTCTTTGAGACTGCAACAGAACTTCAGAAGGAGTACTCAGAAGCACCCCCTAAGTCTGAAAGAAAGTCTGTAGCTTTTCAAAAGGCTCAGTCTTGGAGAAATCAAAATCGTGACTTGCGAGTTAAGCTGTTTCCAGTTTACTGGGGGAATATTCAAGATAAGAAAATTCAACGTAAGACAGTTAAACGAAATGTTATGACACTAGGTTATGGAGGTACTTCTTACGGTATGGGTCAGCAGGTCATAGAAGACACAAGGGATATCTCCCCCTATCTAAGGGATAAAGAACATCTCTGGGGGGCACTCTTAGGCTCTCTGGTGTATGATACTTGCTATGAGGAACTAAAAGGGCCAGCGAGTCTTCTAAGAATGTTTCAAAAGCTTGCAGAACGAGCAAATGAACAAAAAGTTTATCTTGCTTGGAGGTCTCCTGTGACTAACTTCCCTGTTGTACAAGCTTATCGAAAACCAACAAATAAGCGTACAGAGCTTAAATATGGTGATGAACTGCTTAAAGTACAAGTGCAAGTTTGGGAAGAAACCACAATAAATGAAAGTAAGCAAAAAACAGGTGCTGCACCTAATATTGTGCATAGTCTCGATGCTGTTCATCTAACAATGATTGTTCACGACGCGCCATACCTTGCGTCGGTTGTACACGACTCTTTTGGTTGTCATGCTGGCAATATGAACCACATGTTCTACCATGTTAGAGAAAAGTTCGTTGAGCTTTACGAAAACGACCCACTAGAAAATATTTTGGGTCAACTTAACTCTCTTGATTTAACCCCCCAGAAAGGAAACTTAGATGTCTCAGAAGTTATCAAATCAGACTTTGCTTTCGCTTAAAGAAGGAGATACTCTTTACATTAACTCAATAAACGACTATGGCAAGTCTACTATGGTTATCAACAAAATCTTTGAAGGAGGTTTTGGTGGTACTGTTCGTTTTCATGAACTCGGTGACGATGTTATGGACGGAGAGTATGGTGAACTATACGAAGAAGACTTCGATCTTATTTACCACGTTGATATCGCTTGAAAAACGATACCTGACGTTAAAGAACAATACTGTTCCCTATCTAATTATTACAAATAACCCAAGAGGAAATCTATAATGGCTATCGTAAAAAATGTTGAACTGTGGTGGGTAAAAGTTGATGCAGAGCGCCCTGTAAAGAATATGGACCCTAGCAAACCAGACTACTGGGAAGTGCAGATTCGTACCACTGATAAAACCGCAGCTGCAGCTTACGTTAAAGAAGGCATTAACTTTAAACCACTAAAGCGAATTGTTAAAGACTCAGAAGGCCAACCTATGCTTGATGAGTTGAATGAAAAAGTTCGAGAGGTTGTTAAGTGTGAGAAAACAGGAAAGCCTTACTTTTCTGTTAATCTTCGTAAGAAAGTTACTAAAGCGGATGGTTCAGCGCAACAACCTGTGCAACTTGTTGGCGGAGATCTTAGCCCAATTGATCCAAAAGAGGTTGGAAACGCTTCTGTCGCTAATGTTCGCGTATTCCAGTATGACTATACTTATCAAGGCAAAGACGGTCGTGCAAACATGCTAATGGCAATTCAAGTAACTAACTTGTTGAAATACGAGCAAAAGCCACGAGAAGACGCTTTTGAAATCACTGAAATGAAAGTCGTTACGATTGGTGACAATCAAGTTAATGATAACGTAAATGATGATGATGATTTGAACTTCTAATTTCTAAACACCTGAGTATGTGTATAAACTACTCTTTTTTATCAAATAGGTAAGGTTTGTTAACTACATAAGCAAAGAAAAAGCCTTGCTTTATGAAATATAAGGAGTAACTGTAAGATGAAAGATCAAGTTTACCTCGCTGGGCCAATGGAAGACTGTTCTGTAGAACATATGACAAACTGGAGACATTGGGCAGAAGCAGAGCTGTACTTTTCAGACATTAAAGGTTTAGATCCTACTCGGCGCGTATCTTTCCATGATCAACTTAAAGACAATTTGCAAGATGTAACTAAAACAATAAATACTTGTAATCGTATATTTAAGCAAGATCTACATGATATTGCAAGTAGTCGAGTAGTCTTAGCAGATGTACGTCGAAATTCCGGTAGAGGTACAGGAACTTCTATGGAGCTTATGTTTGCACATATGAAGAACAAGATTATTATTTTGTGGGCTAACAAAGGAGACGTTATACACCCATTTTATGAAGCTATGGCTACAGAAAAACACTACACTTTAGAAGAAGCAGTAGACGCAGTAAAGGAGTACTATTAATGATTAAGCTTGAAGAAAATAATATGTTTACAACCCCAAAAACTAAAGAAGAACTAAACACAAGACTAGAAGATCTTGGGAGTAACGGAGTTATGGGGGCTATGTTTATGATGAACTTTATAGCTAAACAATACAAAGAGGGGAATATTGAGCAATGAAGTATCGAGAAAAATACTATGAAATTTATGTAGATGGAGAACTAATTAAAGATGCTCTTGGTCAAAACAACGCTGTTAGAGAGGCAGAGCTAATTAAAGAAACTAATAAAGGACTTAAGGTAGAGGTTTACGAAGTAGCTTTATACGAGGAACTAATCTATGGTTAAGCATCAACAAGTTATTATACCCATTAATGACGAAGAAGAACTCTCTATTGTGTCTTTAAACGGACACACAGAAATAGCTATTCGTGGGCCAGAGGGTGTTTATCATAACACGGTAAAGTTTTTGGATAATGAGAAAGACTTGCGAAACTTTATGAAAAAATGGTTTGGAGAATAAAATGGCCAAGTGGTATTCTGAAGAAATGAAGATCTTTCACACGATCGAAAAGATGAGCACTTACAATGTTTATCATTGGTACTATAAAGGAGTAGGCCAAGGTTGGAACCCTAAAGATATCGAGTGGGGGTATGTAGGGATTGCACCTTATGAGTTGATTGCAGAGCGCTATCGTATTGAGAGTAAAGAGTGTGATCTAGGGTTACGACCTCGTCGTAGGAAAGTAATTCAAATGCTAAATAGGTTTCAATTAAAAGGACTTATTGGACTAAGAATTATTGGAGTAAACTTGACACGAAAAGAAGCGCTTAAGATTGAAGCAAGCTTGCGCCCTGAAGGTCACACTAGCAAAGCTGATCAACGTATCTGGAATGAAGTAGCAGGAGGCTAATATGTACAAACGTGATGTAAAACTAATTCAAGAGCATGTCTTAAACACTGGCTCACAAGGAATTGTAGATGTGTTCGGAACCGCTATAGCAACAATACGAACTAGCTTTAAAGATATGGTCTCTTTATCTAATGATATTCGTATCAATAAACATACTTCCAAAGCTCTTTGGGGTCATAAGCAAGATAGCTATTCTGAGGTGGTTAGCCGCAAAGAAGAGCTATATGATCTGTTTGAATCAGGTGCTTCTACCCGGATGATTTTAGATACTGTTTTGAGTATTAAAGGACTGGGGTTGGCTAAGGCTAGCTTTGGCTTGCAGATGCTAGGTTATAACTTGGCATGTCTTGACACTCACAACCTCCAACGGCTAGGGTACTCTAGTGCTTACTTTAACCGAAAAAATAAAACAAGTGAATACGTAAGTGTTGTTCAAGAGAAAGGAGCAGAATACTGGTGGGATACTTGGTGTGAACTAATCCCAAACACACCTAAAAACCGTAAACACTTTACAACAGCAGACGAGGTTTCTTATGAACACGTCAAAGCAGTAAAAGGGTATTAAAATGAAAGTAGCAGTTTACTGGAATTTTCATAAAAAGACTTTTTCAATTCAGTCCCGTGAGAAAGATAGCTATGGTAAAGTAATTCGCCATGCTAACTCAGTAGTGATTAATTCACCAAAGTTTGTTGTTAGACAAGCTGGACGGGAAAGAGTCTTGAAGGAAGGTGTGAAAAACGTTCATGCCTTTGTAGTAGGAAGCTTAGAATGGGCTTCTAATGAACTCTATCAACTAAAGGGAGGGAGAAAAATTATCTATAATCCCTATAAATATAACAGCTTTGTGATTGCTGACATTAAAGAACAAGCTACAAAGGGGGTCCGAGCCTCTATGTCAACTTATAATAATCATCCTGTAATGGAGCTATTCGAATGAATAAAGATGAAATCTTGAACACTTGGCGGATGCTTGATGATCATTTTGAAGAAAGGGCAGCTATCCTAGAATATGATGCTGGTAAATCACGTTGGGAAGCTGAGCAAATGGCAGCACAAGCTTATGGCTTTGAAAATAAAGCTGATCTTAAATCTTACGTACAAGTTCTAAAAGCAAAGGAAATCGCATGACCTATATCTATAAAGTTTACTCAGAGTCTCTTAGAGAGTTGCTTCTTACTACTGATAGCTTTCAATCAGCTATTGATTGTTGGTCTACTTATAAAGTAACTGGAAAACTATCAACTCTTGTTGTTATGGGGGATACTACCTTTAACCCTTTGTACTTCCAAACCGAAGAAGCTATCAAGGACTGGGCTGACTCTCTTATTTCTAAAAATTATAATCGAGTAGAACGGAGAATTGCAATGGATATTTTAGAAAAACAACTAGACAACTGGGAAAAAAATACAGGGGATCGCCCTGAGTATGAAGGCCCAATTGAAACTATTTATGAAAGTGGTTATAAAACTAAACTCTCGACTGTACCTGAAGAAACTAACTCTACAGAGAAACCTGTAGACTTTCATGGAGACTTTAAATCCATGTCATCTGAACAACAAGACGCCGTAATTAACCCTAAACACTATAAACTAATCCCGAAAGAGGCTTACGAGAAGTATCCAAAGGGCATGGAGTACATGCACCTAATGGAGTACCTACTGTCTCACCTAAGCGGTCATGAGGCGCATACTTTGGGACATATCTTTAAGTACTCTTGTCGTGTAGGAAAGAAAGACGACAAACTTCAAGATGCCAAGAAGATTGCTTGGTATGCAAATCACCTAGTGAAAGTTTTAGAAAATGACGTATGAAGCTATACTAAAAAATCTAGAAGAAGGAAAGCTTGAAGAAGTTATCCGTCACCTAAGAATGGAAGTTAAATTCGAAGAAGATCTTAAACGAGTCTATAACAATGAAGACTCTGAAGAGTGGCCTGACTTTGTAGATGGAGATATCACATGATTGATGAAGACTTTCTAGAATATGTTATGCAAAGGCGTAAATTTACAATTAACCAGAAATCTATGGAAACTGCTTTAAGTTTTGTTGACAGCGCCTTACACTACCTAGATGAAACCGATAGTTATGAAAGTAACCTTCTCGATACAGCTTATCGTGAATTACAAAACTGCGCTAAACTTATTGAGCAAGCAATTAAAGAAGGAAAGGCAATATAATGTTAAAAAGCTTTGAGCAAAAGTACGTACGTAGAATGGCTAAGATTTATCGAATGGATTGGCGAGAACCTTCTATTCGCAAAGCTATTTTCCAAGCTGCTAAGGCTTATGAAATTTATCGAGAAGCTGAAGTTGATATGATGGCAGAAGAACACCTTAAGGAGAAGTACCATGACCTATAAGTATGAATTTGACATGGAAGAAAAAAGCTATCAAGAATTAATAGCGTCTCTTGAACACTGGGCGGAGATGTTTTATGAAGGAGCCTTATCAGATGAATACTCAGAACAACTAGCCTACCTACTTTATACAATGGCGCAATCAATGAAGAGTGTTGAAAAGGAAAAAGCGGGGTAATTATGAAGTTAGTATTTGATATTGAAACAGACAACTTGCTTCCTAAACTAAGTAAGTTTCATTGTGCAGGAGCTATTGATGTCGATACTGGTACTGAGTACTGGTTTCGGCCTCATCAGCTAAAAGAATTCTTAGAGCTTCTAGACAAAGCAGAAGTCATTATTGCTCATAATGCTCTTGGGTTTGACGTCCCAGCTTTAACTAAGTTAACAGGATGGGTTCCTAAGGCTACTGTACAGTGTACCAAGGTTATGTCTCAGGTGCTTAACTACCGAAGATTTGGGTTTGGCCACTCGCTTAAACAGTGGGGTGAGTTCTTTAAAGATCATAAGGGGAACTATACTGGCGGGTTTGAGACCTTTAACGAAGAAATGTATACTTACATGCAGCAAGACGTTAGGCTGCTACTTAAAGTTTATAATCACCTTTTTAAAGAACTTAAACAACAAATTAGGGTTTCAAATTCTAAAACAATTCTACGGGCTTTGCGCTTGGAAATGGAAATGGACCGAATTATGGCAGAGCAATGTCAGAACGGTTGGAAGTTTGATTTAAACGCTGCAAAAGAACTAGTAAAAACAATCGAAAATAAAACTAAAGCTATTGAAGGAATAATCAACCCTTTACTTCCGAAAAGTGTAATCGTACAAGACCCAGATACTAAAAAAGACCATGAACCAACGACTGGAAAACGTTATGCCATCGAAAAGAAACCAACTTACACAAAAACAGGAGTCCTTAATCACCACGTTCGCAGTTGGTTCGGGCTTCCTGACAGCACCACTGTTGATACTTCTTCCGTTTGGGGTACCTACTGTCGTGTTGCTTTTAGTGCTGGTGATATTGGTAACACTGATACGGTTAAGCGTTACCTCGAAACTCTCGGCTGGAAACCGGACGAGTGGAATTGGAAAAGGGGAGAAGACGGGCAATTTAGAAAAGTCTCAGCAAAGCTCACCGACAGTTCCTTGGAGCCCTTAGGTGAAGTAGGAAAATATCTTTCAGAATACTACACGCTTCGTTCTAGGAAATCTATTTTGGAAGGTTGGTTCCCTTATGTAGATGATAACTCAAGACTTCACGGGGATGTATTCAATATTGGAACTCCTACCTTTAGACAAACTCATAAAATCATTGCAAACCTTCCCGGTGCTTATGCTACTCTTGGAAAAGAATTTAGAAGCTTGTTTGTAACGGAAGAGGGGTATACGCTAGTTTCTGCTGACTCTGCTGCCTGTCAGCTTCGACTGCTTGCTCACTACATGAATGATGATAAGTTTACTGACACCGTTCTCAACGGGGATGTTCATCAGATGAATGCAGACATTCTAAATTGTACTCGTCCTCAAGCTAAAAGGTTCATCTTTGCTTATCTCTATGGAGCAGGAGCTCAAAAACTAAGTGGTTATATCGGAAAGACTGTACCAGAAGCCAAAGCAGCAATGAAAAGGTATAAAAAGGCTTTACCATCTTTAGCAAGAATAATTGAAAGAGTTACTAGTCTTGTTGAGAGTCAAGGCCTTATTGTAGGACTAGATGATCGAAAAATTATTTTAGATAGGAGTAGTTTACACAAGTCTCTGAACTATCTAATTCAAGGCTCAGAAGCAGTAGTTATGAAGTCAACTGTAGCTATGATTGATAAGGAGCTTAAAAAGGCTAATATTGATTTTAAACACGTCTTATTCTACCATGATGAACACACGGTTGAAGTTCGTGAAGATCAAGCAGAACAAGCTAGAGAAATTATTATGAAATGTTTCGAAGAAGCACCTAAAGAACTAGGAGTTGACATCATGACTTGTGGTGATTGTAAACTAGGGAAAAACTACTACGAAGTACACTAAAAATTTGAAGGATAACCAAAATGACTGACATTACACTAGACACAGATGATTTGGGTATCTGGATGGGCTGCACTTATTAAGGAGAATAACCGATGACTATACTGACACGCAATTACGCCAACCTCGTACTTGAGGTCAAGGCACACGTTGAAGCCGACGCTCTTACGCGGGGCAAATATTGGGACGGCAGCAAAGGCTGCTTCATCGGGTGCCTCACGCATTCCCAAGACCCGAAGCCAGCCATTGAGCGTTTTGGTCTACCCGAATCGCTATTGCGCATCGCCGAAAACATCTTTGAAGCACTACCGGAGTATGAAGGAAAAGCGTTCTTTGCGGCTTTACCCGATGCTGTCGGGTGCGATGGCAAAGATTTGACGCGTGTTCACTGGAGATTCTTGGCGTTAGAGCTGCGGACGCTTCCCCAACAGGATGTAATTGACGCAGTGATTGAGGGGATGGATTTGTTGGTAGCAGGTGAAAACTGGTCCAATGCCGCCGATGCCGCTTATTCCGCCACCCGTGCCGTCAATGCCTTCCGCCGCACCACAGCCGCAGGTGTCGCCGCAAATGCCGCCGCCAATGCCGCCTATTCCGCTTATTACACCGGCAATGCCGCTCGTGCCGCCGCACTTGCAGCCTATACATCCGATGCCACCCGTGCCGTCTATGCCGCCCACGCGACCCGCTATGCCGCCGACGCGACCCGCTCTGTCGCCCTTGCCGCCGATGCCACCGCCATCGCCGCTCGTATCCAACAACGCGACAGCCTACTCAATCTTATCAAACAAGCACCTATGGGAGAATAACCGATGACAGGTAAACTAGAAGAACTCAAAGCTGCCCGTGATGCTGCTTACGATGCTTACGAGGCTTATGCTTATGCTGATGCTTTTGAAGCTCGTGATGCTGCTGCTGATGCTGCTAGTGCTGCTTGGGATGCTTATGATGCTGCTGCTGATGCGTATGAGGCTGAACTAAAGAAGCAAGAGGAGAAACAAGATGACTAAACTTGAAGAGCTGAAAGCTGCTCGTGCTTATGCTACTGCTAATGCTGCTTGTGCTGCTGCACGGCTGCTAATGCTGCTTGGTATGCTGCTTATGATGCTAAACTAAAATACCAAGTTGAGAAGCAGAATGACTAACAAAATGATTAAGTACACAGTAAAAGTCTTTGATGATGGCTCTAAGCATTGGTACCTGAATGGTAAACGTCACCGTGAGGATGGTCCAGCTTGTGAGTACGCTAATGGTGATAAGTCTTGGTACCTAAATGGTAAGTACCACCGTGAAGATGGTCCAGCTATTGAGTACGGTGATGGTTACAAGGCTTA
>Ga0070748_1001100_pt1 | contig 12728 bp, 11 predicted proteins | sample VirMetDEL_Nov_12_FD_77015 | JGI IMG/M metagenome (GOLD analysis project Ga0070748, IMG submission 77015) | Aqueous microbial communities from the Delaware River and Bay under freshwater to marine salinity gradient to study organic matter... | ecosystem: Environmental > Aquatic > Marine > Coastal...
AAACTGAGGGCAATTTTAACACTGTTCTAGTTGAACCATCTTCTAGAGTTTCTTCTTTAAGACTAGTAGCAAAAACCGCCAAAAACATTCTATCAAGACCTACTGAAGTTTCCACCACATAGGGAACATAATTTTTATTTAATTCAGCATCAAAATACTGTAATTTCCTTCCAGAGAACTTCTCGTGTGCTTTTAAATCAAAATCAGTACGAGAATGAATTCCTTCTAGTTCTTTGAAACCAAATGGGAAATTAAATTCAATATCTGCGGCAGCATTAGCATAATGCGCTAATTTTTCGTGGTCATGGAAGCGGTAGTTTTCTTTTCCTAAACCTAAAGACAAATGCCATTTTAGTCTTGTTTCTTTCCAGAACTCATAATGTTTCATTTCTTCTCCTGGACGAACAAAAAATTGCATTTCCATTTGCTCGAATTCACGCATACGAAAAATGAATTGTCTTGCAACGATTTCATTCCTAAATGCCTTACCCGTTTGAGCAATACCAAAAGGTACTTTCATTCGACCTGATTTTTGTACATTTAAAAAGTTTACAAAAATTCCTTGAGCTGTTTCTGGGCGCAGGTATAAGTCCATAGCAGTATCTGCCGAAGCTCCTAATTTCGTTCCAAACATCAAGTTAAATTGACGAACTTCAGTCCAATTACGAGAACCCGTTTCAGGACAGGCAATTTCTAACTCTTCTATTAATGCTTTCACATCTCCCAAGTCTTCATTACCCAAAGAACGACCTAAACGTTCTAATATTTCTCTTTCCTTAGCCTTGTATTCAACAACTCGAGCATTTGTGGTAACAAACTCCTGTTCATTGAAAGCATCTCCAAAGCGTACTCTTGCTTTTTCAATTTCTTTGATTGCTTTTACATTTAGCTTTTCAGCATAATCCTCAATCAAAACATCAGCTCTATATCTTCTCTTTGAATCTTTATTGTCAATCAATGGATCATTAAAAGCATCAACGTGTCCAGAAGCCTTCCAAGTAGTAGGATGCATTAATATAGAAGCATCAAGGCCTACTATATTATCATTCATCTGAACCATTGATTTCCACCAATATTCACGAATGTTCTTCTTTAACTCCACTCCGTTTTGTGCATAATCGTATACTGCACTCAAACCATCGTAGATTTCGCTTGACGGAAAAATAAATCCGTACTCCTTTGCGTGCGAAACTACATTCTTAAATATATCTTCTTGTTTTGCCATACTGCAAAAATATAAAAAGAGAACTTAAAAAAAAGGAATTAACTGAAGATTGAAGGATTGATTTTCATATTTTTATAAATAAATTAGAAAATGTATGTTAAAAAGCATTATTAATCTATTCTTTCCTAAGACTTGCTGTGGTTGCAATTCTCTCTTACTAACCAATGAAAAGGTAATTTGTACAGAATGCCGACATAAAATTCCATTAACCAACCACCATTTAAACATAGAAAACGAAGCTTTTAAGAAATTTTACGGTAGAACACCTGTTGTACACGCATCTGCATTTCTATATTTTCACAAAAAAGGAATAGTACAGGAACTTATTCACAACTTAAAATATAGAGGTCATCAAGAAATTGGGGAAATATTGGGCAGCTGGTATGCTGCAGATTTGAAAGAGGTTGAAGTCCTGAAAACCGTTGATTGGGTCATTCCTGTTCCACTGCATAAAAGGAAATACAAAGAAAGAGGTTACAATCAAGTAAGCACTTTTGGAAAATCACTAGCACAAGAATTAAATCTAATATATGAGGATACTTTATTATTAAGAACCTCCTATTCAACAACACAATCAAAAAAGAACCGAGTAGCTCGAAGCGAAGGAATTGAATCAGCCTTTGATACTGACTATTCTGAGCAGCACCACAACAAACATTTTTTACTAATAGATGATGTCATTACCACCGGTGCAACACTAGAGTCTTGTTCAAGAGCATTATTAAAAATCCCAGGTGCAAAGATTAGTATTGTCTGTATGGCTATAGCTGAATCCTAAATAAAAATTTGGATCAAAACAAAATTAGGATAGGGGAAAAAGTATTGATAATTAGAAAATAAGGCATAAGATAACTGAAAAACGACGCTACTATCAATTTATTTAATGAAATTATAACAAAATACAATTTTCAATTCCAAAGTTAAATGATTAAATTTGGATAAAATTATAAATTATTAAACAAACATATTATGGCTTTTGAATTACCTCAGTTACCATATGCGTATGACGCATTGGAACCAAATATTGATGCACGCACAATGGAAATTCACCATTCAAAGCATCATAATGCTTATACTACCAACCTAAATGCCGCTATTGCTGGTACTGATATGGAAGGAAAAACAATCGAAAATATTTTAATTAATCTAGACATGAAAAATACTGCTGTTCGTAACAACGGTGGTGGTTTTTACAATCATAATCTATTCTGGACTGTAATGTCACCTAACGGCGGAGGTCTTCCTACAGGGGATTTATTAGCAGCAATTGAAAACGATTTTGGTAGTTTTGATGAATTCAGAGCTAAATTTAGTAAAGCGGGAGCTACTCAGTTTGGTTCAGGATGGGCATGGTTATGTGTACATAAAGGAGGAAAACTAGATATTTGCGGAACTCCTAATCAAGATAACCCATTAATGCCTGGTGTAGGTTGTGGTGGTACTCCAATCTTAGGAATGGACGTTTGGGAACATGCTTATTACTTGCATTACCAAAACAGAAGACCAGACTATATCGAAGCATTTTTTAATGTAATTAACTGGACTGAAGTTTCTAGAAGATTCGCTTCAGAAAAATAGTTTTTTATTTACAAAAACATATAAAATAGACAAATTGACTGAAAAGTGAGTTTGTCTATTTTTTTGTTCCCACATCAAGCAGATTACATTTTTTAAGGAACGAACACCCAAAAAAAAAAGACAAATACGCCATAGCTTATTTGTCTTTCTTATTTATATACTTTTGTCCTTGACTTTATTCCAATAAAAAAGGTGGAATTCCTTCCACCCTTTTTGCCCCAAATCTACCATAAACTTAACCTACTAATTTTATGGTTCACCAAATTTATGGTAGAAGGGTTTTACAAACAAATATTTAAGACGAACAACCCATAAAACCGATAAAAAACCTTATCAGTACGATTTTTAGTATGCTCGTGCATCTTTACCTTCATAAAAATTCATAAATGCTCTATTGACAACTCTGTTTCCTCCTGGTGTAGGATAGTCTCCTGTGAAATACCAATCTCCAAGATTTTTCGGACATGCGATATGTAAATCTTCTACCGTTTGAAATATAATTTTCACTTCGGCTTTAATTTCTGGAGAACTCAGCATCTCAGCAATTTTATCTGAAACTTCTTGTGGTTCAAAAGGAGCATATATAGCGGTTACATAATTTACCACTTCAGTATCCACAAAGTTTTCTTGTGCTTTACATTTAGCGTACACTTCATCAACAATATGGTATAGATTTCTTTCTTTTAACAATGCTAGTGCCGCCCTGAAAGCAACAAGGCCTTCTAGTTTAGCCATATCGATTCCGTAGCAATCTGGAAATCTAATTTGAGGCGCTGATGAAACAACCACAATTCGCTTGGGATTCAAACGATCCATCATTTTAATTATACTCATCTTTAAAGTAGTACCTCTTACAATACTATCGTCTATGATTACCAAGTTATCGGTAGGTTTGATAACTCCATAAGTAACATCATAAACATGCGCTACAAGATCATCACGACTACTGTCTTCAGTAATAAACGTTCTTAACTTAGCGTCTTTAATAGCAACTTTTTCAGTACGTATTTTTACAGAAAGTAGTTCTTGCAAACTTTCTGCTGTTAAAGTATCTCTATTTTTAAGTATGAAATTGTTTTTTCTTTGGTTCAAAAAGTCTTGAGCTGCTTCCACTAAACCATAAAAGGAAGTCTCGGCAGTATTCGGGATATAAGAAAAAACAGTATTGTCAGTATCTTGATCAATTGATTTTAAAACTGCTGGCAAAATTAATCGCCCTAAGTTTTTTCTTTCTTGATATATTTCAGCATCACTTCCTCTAGAGAAATAGATTCGTTCAAAAGAACAGGCTTTTTTAACTGTAGGTGTTAAAATTTCCTGCATGGAAACAGTACCATTCTTTTTAATAATTAATGCATTTCCTGGTTCAATTTCCTGTACACTTTCAAAGGGAACATTAAATACAGTTTGGATCACTGGTCGCTCAGAAGCCACAACTACTACTTCATCATCTTGGTAAAAATAAGCGGGACGTATTCCTGCTGGGTCTCTAAAGACAAATGCATCTCCATGACCTAATAATCCTGCCATAGCATACCCTCCATCTAAATTCTTAGAAGCTCTGGTTAAAATTTTAGCTACATCTAATTTCTCAGCAATTACTGGTGATGCCTCTCTTTTAGACAAACCGTTGTTTTTACACTCTTGGTATAAATCAGTAACTTCATCATCAAGGAAATGTCCTATTTTTTCCATTACAGTAACGGTATCAGCCATTTCTTTTGGATGTTGGCCTAATTCCACCAAACTATTAAATAGTTCTTTAACATTAGTCATATTAAAGTTACCTGCTAATATCAAGTTTCTGTGCATCCAGTTGTTTTGACGTAAAAACGGGTGAACACTCTCAATACTATTTTTACCAAAAGTTCCGTAACGTACATGCCCTAAGAACAACTCTCCTATATATGGAATCTTTGCTTTTTGAAGCGCAACATTATCTGCATATTCAGGATTTGAGGTCATTTCCTCATTGATACGGTCATTTATTTGAGCAAACACATCTTGTATAGGCTGCGAATGATTTGAACGTACCCGACTGATGTACCTTTCTCCAGGTTCTACATCTAATTTGATACTTGCAAATCCAGCTCCGTCTTGACCACGGTTGTGTTGCTTTTCCATAAGGAGATACATTTTTTGTATTCCGTAAAAAGCAGTACCGTATTTCTCTTTGTAATACTCAAGCGGTTTAAGTAGTCTAACTAATGCTATTCCACACTCATGTTGTAAAGCGTCGCTCATTGTGTTGTTGTTTGTTGTGTTGTTATTCTTAAAATATAAAAAGTCTTACTATTATAAAACCATGCAATAATAATGCCTTCAAAATCTATTAATCAAAAAAGCCCCGTCTCCGAGGCTTTAAGGCATTATAATTCTATATCAAATTGAGTCAAAGATTTAAACTGCATTAATCTTGACACTACTTCTTCTTTATCCAAACTAACCATTCGGTCTGTTCCAAACTTCTCTACACAAAAAGAAGCTAAGTTAGAGCCATAAATGATGGCGTTTTTCATATTCTCAAAAGAGACATTTTCACTTTGTGTAATAAAACCTGCAAAACCACCTGCAAATGTATCTCCAGCACCTGTAGGATCAAACACTTCCTCTAATGGTAACGCTGGTGCAAAGAAAACTTTTTGATCATGAAACAATAAAGCTCCATGCTCTCCTTTTTTAATTACTACATATTTAGGTCCCATCCCTTGGATTTTGGCTGCAGCCTTAACAAGAGAATATTCTCCTGAAAGCTGTCTTGCTTCCTCATCGTTGATTGTAATTACATCAACACGTTTCATTACATCAAGCAATTCAGGCAAAGCACAGTCCATCCAAAAATTCATTGTATCTAACACCACTAATTTTGGCTTAGTTTCCATTTGATCCAATACACTACTCTGTACTAGTGGGTGCAAGTTTCCTAGCATAACCACATCAGCATCTTTATAGTTCTCAGGAACTTTTGGTTGAAAATCAGCTAAGACATTTAATTGTGTGTCTAAGGTATCTCTCGAATTTAAGTCATTATGGTAGCGTCCACTCCAAAAGAATGTTTTTCCCCCCTTAACTACTTCAAGACCAGAAATATCAATATTTCTATCTGTTAATAAATCTAAATATTCTTGTGGGAAATCGTCTCCAACTACAGATACGATTGCAGATTGTAAGTTAAAAAAAGAAGCAGATAGTCCGATATACGTTCCTGCTCCACCTAAAATTTTATCTGTTTTGCCAAAAGGAGTCTCAATTGCATCAAAAGCAACTGTTCCAACAATCAATAATTTATTCATTTATATGAGTTTCGAATTAAGGCGCAAAGATAGTTTATAACTTTCATAGTTGCAAAGATTCAAACTCGCAAAGTTTTCATAATAATTTACCCTCTTCCTTTTCATAAAAAGTATCTATAGAAAGATCTTTTTGCATTGAAGCCATGACAGCAAGTTCATCACAACGTTCATTTTGGGGATGGTTGTTGTGGCCTTTAATCCATTTAAAATCCACTTGGTGTTTTCTATATACAATTAAAAGTCGTTTCCATAAATCAGCATTCTTTCTATTGACAAAATTTTTCTTCTCCCAGCCAAGAACCCATTTTTTCATAACAGAATCTACTACATACTTAGAATCTGAAACTACTAGCACCTTAGTGTTTGGGATTTTAAGCTTTTCAAGTCCAACAATTACGGCAAGCAATTCCATTCTATTATTAGTAGTTAGTCGAAAGCCCTCATAAAATTCCTTCCTATAGACTTTACCCATCACCTTAGTTTCCATGACTACTCCATACCCGCCTCTACCAGGATTTCCCTTTGCAGCGCCATCCGTATATATATGTACTTCGTAATCCATGTGTGATATAGTGATTGTAATGATTAAACTTAGTAGCTTTATTTTTTTAAAAGATTGGCTATAACTTCAGGGAAAAACTGCTGTTCTAGTCCATGAATCAAATTAGCAACTTCCTCAGGAGTTTCTGTTCCTTTTAAAGCAACACTTTTTTGAAAAACAATACCCCCTTCGTCATAATGTTCATTCACAAAATGAATAGAAATGCCTGTTTCTGATTCTCTATTTTCTACAACTGCCTTATGCACATTCATACCATACATTCCTTTCCCACCATATTTAGGCAATAAAGCGGGATGAATATTGATAATTTTATCCGGAAAAGCGGCAATGATATTTGCAGGAAATTTCAATAGAAAACCAGCCAAAACAATTACATCAGGCTGTAGTTGATTAATTTTTTGTAGTACTTTACTTCCAAATAACTCTTCTTTTGTAAAAATATCGGTCGAAATGTCGTGTTTTTTAGCTCTCTCTAAAACTTTTGCATCAGGATTATTTGTAAACACAGCTACTACTTCTGCTTTTTCATTTCCTTTAAAGTACTTTATAATATTTTCAGCATTAGTCCCCGATCCAGAAGCAAAAATTAGAATTTTTTTCATAATCAACCCGATTTTAGTTACGCAAAAAAAGGAATAAAATTCCAAAATAAATAACATTGAGAAGCCTTTGTTGAAATAAATTTTATAATTTAGTTGTCACATTTATCAACTTATTGGTTGTTTTAAAATAAAGTTTTTTATTTTTGCCAACAAATTAAATTCTAAAATTAAAGATTATGTCAGACATTGCATCAAGAGTAAAAGCGATTATCGTAGACAAATTAGGTGTTGACGAAAACGAAGTTGTAACAGAAGCAAGCTTCACTAATGATTTAGGAGCTGACTCATTAGACACTGTTGAGCTTATTATGGAATTCGAAAAAGAATTTGACATTCAAATTCCAGATGATCAAGCAGAAAACATTGCTACTGTTGGTCAAGCTATTTCTTACATCGAAGAAGCTAAAAAATAATAATATTTCACCCGTATGCTTCTTGTATACGGGTGTTATTATTTTTCTTTAAAAGAAAATTGCGATTGCTATTCAATCAAAAATGATATTTATAAGGTAATGCCCACGGCTCTTTTGTAACAATACAGTAAAGAAAGCGTGGGTTTTATTTGTTTAAAGATAACAAAACACATAAGTTATGGTATTAAAACGAGTTGTTGTGACAGGTTTAGGTGCTCTTACTCCTATAGGAAATAACATACAAGAATATTGGGACAGTCTTATTAACGGAGTTAGTGGAGCTGCGCCAATAACTTATTTTGACGCTTCAAAATTTAAAACTCAGTTTGCCTGCGAATTGAAAAACTTTAATGCCGAAGATTTTTTAGACAGAAAAGAAGCTAGAAAGATGGACCGTTATGCACAATATGCTATGGTTTCATCTGAAGAAGCAGTAAATGATGCAGGATTTAATTTCGAAAAATTAGATAAAGATAGAGCTGGTGTAATTTGGGGTTCAGGTATTGGAGGTTTAGAGACTTTTCAAATAGAAATGCTGAACTTTGCCGCAGGCGATGGAACACCAAAATTCAATCCGTTTTTTATCCCAAAAATGATTTCAGACATTGCATGTGGACATATTTCTATTAAATATGGTTTTAGAGGCCCTAACTTTGCGACTGTTTCTGCTTGTGCTTCTTCTACAAATGCTATTATTGACGCATTCAACTATATCCGTTTAGGACATGCTGATGTTATGGTTACTGGTGGATCTGAAGCAGCTGTAACTATTGCTGGCATGGGTGGATTTAATGCTATGCATGCATTATCAACTAGAAATGATGATCCAAAAACTGCTTCAAGACCGATGGACAAAGACAGAGATGGTTTTGTTTTAGGTGAAGGCGCTGGAGCTTTAATTCTAGAAGAATACGAACATGCTGTTGCCCGTGGCGCAAAAATCTATTGCGAAATTGGTGGTGGTGGAATGTCTGCAGATGCACATCATAACACAGCACCACATCCAGAAGGATTAGGCGCTAAAAATGTAATGCTAAATTGCTTAAGAGATGCAGGTTTACAGCCAACAGATGTTGACGGATTAAACATGCACGGTACTTCAACTCCTCTTGGAGATTTAGCTGAATCAAAAGCAATTGAACACGTATTTGGAGAGCATGCTTATAGCATGAACTTGAACTCAACAAAATCAATGACAGGTCACTTATTAGGTGCTGCTGGTGCTGTTGAAACCATTTCTTCAATACTTTCTATGAAATACGGTATTGTTCCCCCTACAATCAACCATTTTACGGATGATGAAAACATTGACTCTAAATTGAATTTTACATTTAATGTAGCTCAGAAAAGAGAAATGAATGTAGTTATGAGTAACACTTTTGGTTTTGGTGGTCATAACGCATGTGTATTAGTAAAAAAACTAGACTTGTAATATAACATTATGAGTATATTAAAAAAAATATTTTCTAAATCCCGTTCTCTAGAAGACGGGATTTTTTTTGATGCTATTCAAAAAATTCTTGGGTTTGCCCCAAAAAACCTTGACCATTACAGGAAAGCATTTACTCACCGCTCCTCTAACCGTCTGAATGCTGATGGGAACCCTATAAACTACGAACGTTTAGAGTTTTTAGGAGACGCAATGTTAAGTTCTGTAATAGCTGCGCATCTTTTTAATAAAGCCCCACATGGCGACGAAGGTTATCTTACTAAAATGCGTTCAAAGATTGTAAGTAGAGAACACCTGAATGAACTGGGTAAAGATCTGAATTTGATTCAGTTTATAGAGAGCAAGGTTCCTGTACAGCACTTTGGAGAAAATATTCATGGTAATATATTTGAATCACTTATTGGCGCCATATATCTTGACAAAGGCTATGTGTATTGTGAGAAATTTATTCAAAAAAGAGTTGTAATTCCTTATGTCGACATATCTCGATTGGAAGGCAAAGTAATAAGCTATAAAAGTCTTGTTATCGAATGGTGTCAAAAGGAGAAAAAAGTTTTTCACTATGACATTTTTGAAGACAATGCTATTGATGGCCAACGTCTTTTTGGTGTTAAACTAAGCATCGACGATAAAGTAATTGCAAAAGCCAGAGCCACCTCTAAAAAGAAAGCAGAAGAGAAAGCATCCCAACGCGCTTATTTTGCATTTCAGGAAAAAATGGACAAGAAATAATATTAAATCCTTGAAAACTACAACGTTTTCGTTCATAAATTAACGAATTCATTACATTTTCTGCTCTTTAACTTCAATAGAAATAGTATATTTACATCATTATTTTTAGTGAATATGGCTATTCATAAACTGGACCTTGGCGACTTTGACGAAATAGATTATTATTTAATTGCTATTCATACTTCATTAGAAGATTATCGATTAGCTTATTTTATCAATCAAAAACTTCCTATCAACTTAGCAAAAAGTAAAGAAGAAGTGCAGATAAACATAAAAGAAGGCGAAACTAATTTTGCCCGCTTTTATCATTATGATTCAGAGAATGCCATATCTTGGAATTTAATACAAAATAAGAACGAAGTACTCCAACAAAATCTAAATCCCTCACAAGATTTATTTTCGAATGTAACAATGGAGGTTTCAACTAAAGTTTTCTTACTACCAGAATTTAAAAAAGCAGATTATTTTTTAAAAATAGAAAACACTGATGATACGATAAATGTGTCCCAAATTAAGACCATATTAAATACCATTGATAGTATATCCACTGTTTACACGGTAGATACTAATCAAATAAAATCAAAAAACAATTTAATTTTTTAATACAAATGATTCCGAACAAAAAAACCAAAATTGTAGCCACACTTGGACCTGCATGTAGCACAAGAGAGATTATAAAAGACATGATTGACGCAGGTGTAAATGTATTTAGAATTAATTTTTCTCATGCGGACTACGAAGGTGTAAAAGAAAAAATAAATATCATCCGTTCATTGAATGATGAGTTTGGATATACTACAGCTATTCTTGGAGATTTACAAGGACCAAAATTACGTGTAGGTATCATGAATGAAGGCGTTGTTGTAAATGATGGTGATTTAATTACATTTACTACCGCTGAAGATATAATTGGAACTGCTGAGAAAGTTTTCATGAAATATAAAAATTTTCCAAACGATGTAAATCCTGGAGAAAGAATTTTATTAGATGATGGAAAACTTATTTTTGAAATTGTTTCGACAGATAAGAAAACTGAAGTTGTTGCAAGAGTAATTCAAGGTGGGGAATTAAAATCTAAAAAAGGGGTAAACCTTCCAAATACTAAAATATCACTTCCTGCTTTAACAGAAAAAGATATTGCTGATGCGATATTTGCTATCGGACAAAAAGTAGATTGGATTGCATTATCTTTTGTAAAAACTCCTCAAGACCTTAAAGACTTACAGGATTTAATTAATGAGCATTCAGACGTTAAAATACCAATCGTTGCCAAAATCGAAATGCCAGAAGCATTAGAGAACATGGATAAGATTGTTGCTTATTGTGATGCCTTAATGGTCGCACGTGGAGATCTAGGAGTTGAACTTCCTGCTCACGAAGTACCATTAGTGCAAAAAGATTTGATTCGTAAAGCTAAAATGGCTCGTATTCCTGTGATTGTTGCTACTCAAATGATGGAGACAATGATTACAAGCTTAACTCCTACAAGAGCAGAAGTAAATGATGTTGCTAACTCAGTTATGGATGGAGCAGATGCTGTAATGCTTTCTGGAGAAACGGCTGCTGGAAATTACCCAGTTCAAGTGATCCAAAAAATGACGCAAATCATTCAAGCAGTGGAAGACTCTCCGCTTATTCAAGTACCTCAAAATACACCACAAATTAAGACAAAACGTTTTATTACAAAAACAATTTGTCGTCATGCTGCAATCATGGCCGATGCTATCAAAGCAAAAGCGATTTGTACTTTGACAAATAGTGGTTATACTGCTTTCCAAATTTCAGCTTGGAGACCATCAGCTCATATTTTAGTTTTCACTTCTAACAAAAGAATTGTAACGCAATTAAGTTTGTTATGGGGAGTTAAAAGCTACTACTATGACAAGACAGTAAGTACTGATGATACAGTAACTGATGTAAATGAAATTGCAAGAGAAAAAGGATATGTTACTAAAGGTGATTTCTTAATTAATTTAGCAGCAATGCCAATTAAAGAAAAAGGAATGGTCAACACGATGAGAGTTTCTGAAATAGAATAAAAAAAATACCATTGTAGTAGAATCCGTCTTGTAAGAAATCAAACAAGGCGGATTTTTTTGTACAGCTATTTTTTTACTATATCTTTGATAAAAAAAATATTTTAATTAATTATGAATTTCAAATCAAAAAATCCATTTTTAAACAATAAGTCTTTCTCAGCTACCACAGCACGAAGAGAAGAAGTGCACCACGCCACACTGATTGATTACAATCAAGAAATGACACTTAATGGAACTATAAGCAAAACACTACTTTTATTTTTACTATTGACAGCATCCGCAATGGTTATTTGGTGGATGGCTTTTAATGGTTTAAATCCAATTGTCCCTGCAATAGGGGGAGCAATTATTGGATTAATTTTAGTAGTTGCTGCTGCTTTCAAACCACAATATTCAGGCTATCTCGCACCGGGCTACGCCTTGTTTGAAGGATTATTCATTGGTGGTGTCTCAGCCATATTTGAAGCAAGATATCCAGGTATCGTTATACAAGCAGTAGGAGCGACATTTGTAACTTTTGCAGTATGTTTAGGACTTTATAAATTTAAAATCGTAAAAGTAACAGAACAATTTAAATCAGTTGTTGTAGCAGCTACTCTCGCAATTGCCACTTATTATCTTATCTCTTGGTTGGTATCGATGTTCACTAGTTTTCAACCAGTACATTATGGCAACTCCATGATGAGTATTGGAATCAGTGTATTTGTAATTATTATTGCTGCTTTAAATTTATTTCTAGACTTTGATAGAATCGAAAAAGGAGCACAACAAAAAATGCCAAAATACATGGAATGGTTTGGGGCAATGGGTTTAATGGTAACATTAGTTTGGTTA
>Ga0070748_1001106_pt1 | contig 12691 bp, 6 predicted proteins | sample VirMetDEL_Nov_12_FD_77015 | JGI IMG/M metagenome (GOLD analysis project Ga0070748, IMG submission 77015) | Aqueous microbial communities from the Delaware River and Bay under freshwater to marine salinity gradient to study organic matter... | ecosystem: Environmental > Aquatic > Marine > Coastal ...
AAGGATATACCATCTGAGGTTACTTTGAATACGCTTCCGTTTGTATCACCTTGCTGAATATCTTGATCGATGATCGGAGCCACAGTCCCGCCAGGGTTGTTATATTCAGCAAAAAGTTCGTCTTCAGTTAGATATCTATTAAATGCTTTTACTTCTGTAAACTTACCAGTAAACTTATTACCGCTAGCCTGGTTTTTACCAAGAATCAGCGTATTTCCATTAACGGCTGTAGGATCATATCCTGTATCTGTATGTATTAGTTTACCATTTAAGAAAAATTGGAGAATTGTGCCGTCGTAAGCTATTCCTATATGTTGCCAAGTATTAAACTCTACGACATCGGTTTTTATAGTTACACTCGTGCCTGCTCTCCATATTCTAAGATTTTGTAACCCATCATCATCATAATTGGCTCCAGACTGATCCACTCCAATACCCCAAAGCTCGGTAAAGTCTCTTGTAAGCATTCTGGCATGAGCATTGTGATTATTGCCTTCCGATTTAAACCAGAAACTATATGCAAACCCGTTAGCGCTTTCTTCCAGTGCTTCAACAGCGTCATTCTCTAGTAGAACCTGTCCATCATCATTCTGAATACTCTTACCTACAGGAGAGTCTGCGGAAACAGTAGGAGCAGTACCTGCAGCCACTGCAGAAACACCTTGAACAACCTCTACCATCTTACCTCCGATGACACTGTTAAGAGGCCAATAGTATGTAAGACCTGCGGTTCTCTTGCCCTGATCAATATGAATACTTGTGTCAGAGGAGGTCAGAGGGCGCATCTCGATAGTGCCTTGATCATTATAAAGAGCGGCAATAAAGGAGTCATTAGCTTTATCAATGCGTATATTTGGAATCTTAAAGTTAAGAGCAGATATGTTTGCCGTTATACGTCTATCTAAGGTAAGCAGAGTATCAGAAGAGATAGACTGAACTATACCGATAACTTCACCAGATGCTTTATGAATTACGTCTCCTTTTACAAGTTCTGTAGTGAAGGAGGTTCCTGATCCAGTCAATCTAGCTTGAGCACTATTTGTAGTTCCGGAAATAGTACCTGTTAAATTGCTTCCAGTTCTAGTTGTACCGCTACCATTTCCGGTATTGTACCAATATGTAACGCCTTCTTGTCTGTATATTTTGCACAGCTTTAGCGGATCTATAGTATCACTAACATCAAATAGCATATAGAAAATATCATACTCAAATCCAGTGCCACTATTTCCGGTGTAGCTAATACTTGGCATGCCCGAAACATCTTGAACTCCGCGAGCATCTGTCGCAGTACGTACCGTCGCAGTGTATTTTTTTGAATTGCCCGTTGCTTGGAAAGTATAACTACTAGGCACTCTGAAATCTTTATTTCGAGAGATGAAAGTTCGACCCGATAGGAAGCCTCCATATCTAACACCTGGAGGGAAGTAGCTATCATTAAATCCATCTGTAATATCGTTTCCAACCACAATGGTTATTGACTCTACGACAGCTTCTGAAAGATTGCCTAAACTATTCTCTGTTCTTACGGCGAAAGTATGCTTACCTGAAGGAACATCTGAAAAAGTAACAAGCCTCTTCGCCCGCGATGCGCGGAAAATCGAAGGTCTACCCGGAATATCGTGCTCAATCACAAAGCCTGATAAATGGCGATAGTCTTCTTCTGCATTATTAGAATCTTCCGGAGCGGACCAAGTCACCATTACAGTTGTACTATTCTCTCCAGGTCCTGGAAAACTACTTACGTTTACGCCAACAGGGGTCGGAACTATGTCAGTTGCTGTAATGTCTGTGAAAACCGGATCTGCAACATAAGTAGTAAAATCTTGCTCAACCGCAGAATACTTATCATCGTAGTAACGAACACCCGTTATTTCATAGCTGTCTGCACTTTTTTCAGCAATAGACAAAATCCTGTAAGGCACTTTTGAAGAGGTAGTTACATTGCCGCTATCGTCTACTTCTTGAATTACCCAAATATGGGAGCGTTGAGGCACGCTTTCAAAAGCTGAACTTGTTGTTAAATGCGTAAGATTAGCACCATTATTAGAGATTGTTTGCTCTTCTACTCGCAAGTGTTCCGACCAATTTAGTTGTAGCGCGTCTGTACCACCCTGAGTAGCTTTAGCATTTATAGAGTCTACTTGGCTATTTACTTTTTGGAAAGTATATGTGCCGTCTCCATTTGCATCAATGTATGCTTTGTCAATTAAATCACCACGCACATAACTTACACTGTTAATAGTTGCAGTGTCCTGTGCAAGAAATGCTGCAGGCTCAACAAATACAACACCTAACTTATATGTAGAAGTAGCATTCAGAGTGACAGGTGAGTCAAGAGTAATTTTATCTGTAGTAATTTGACTATTGTAAACCCTTAGATCAGACTGTATAGCACCGCTCCACGCAGTAAGTGGATAATTTCCTGCAGCAGTCCCATTGCCTTCACCCCAGCCCCCTAAGTTGCTGCCTGACCATACACCTGAATCAAGATTACTTCCGTCAGTTGTCTCTAGCTCGAAAACAAGCCTTCCATCAATCCATAAATATGCTTCCCCGTTGTCAGGCTGAATTTCCCAAGCAATAGTGTGCGATTGGCCATCAAACTCAGGAATCTCATCAACTGGAATTTCTCCAATAATACTATGTGTATCAGTAGCGGTAGTAGCGGTACCTCCGTCACCGGTACGATAAACAAACTTATACTCAGATGAAATCTCTCGAACACCAATCCAAACACCTTGACTTGAACCACCATACTCAAACAAACACTCGTCTTGAGAGAAAGAAGAAGGCAGTATTGCTTCACCTGCCATTACAACATTGTTTGTTCTATTGGTTGCATTAAATCCGGCACTATTGCCAATAATACTTCCTGCAGGTTTACTAGTACCAAGAGTAAGTCCGCTTTCAATATTTGAACCGACTCGACCACTGAATCGCACACCTGCTTTATCTGCATCTTGAACATTCACTACGTCACCTGGGCGCAAGAAAGAGCCATTTAACCCAGTTGCAAAACTAACAATCTCTGTTTGGTTTGCTGCAGTCCATAGCTTCCAACGACCATATCGACGAGCCTGACCTTCAGAAGTACAACCAAATGCCATAGAGTCTTGGCTAATAATTTTTCCTGTTTTGGCAATATCTGCTCTATCTTCTACAAGTATAACTTCTTGCTCATAGTTTTTTTCTGGGTTATTCCAAGTAACGTGTACTTGATTGATACGAGTCTTACTGCCTGTGCCCTCATATTTAAATCCTCCGTTGATAGTATTTGCTTTTGAGAAGCTATACACGGGGCCAGAAGGTGCGTCGTACTGAGGAGCTATTTGTCCGTCAATAAAATATAGCATTCCACGAAAAACTGTAAGCATATCTTTCAATACTTTAAATGCGTCTACTTGCTTTGTTAAGAATAGATTACAAGTGAAGCGAGGCTCTAAAATTCCGGAGCCGGTTCCGTCGTCTACTAATTCATCGCAATATCTACCTATACGATAGAGTTGGTAGATATCAATGTCAGATTTTTCTAAGAAGTTTCCTAGACCATATCGGTTATTTACAAGTATATCGTAAAATACCCAAGCAGGGTTATTAGTATACACTAAATGTTTTCTGAAGCTTCCGTCCCAATCTTGATACGTGTTTTCTTGCACTGCTGTACTAACATTTCGATTATACAGAGCCTGATTGCTGCTTGTCTCTTCTCTTGTAATATAGTTAGAAGGTACTCGTATTAGTGAGCCTCTTACATGGTACGATCTCTTGGGGACACTTTGAAAACTTCCCGTATTATAGGCAACCTTGGCAAGGGATGTATAAGGGTAATATACTGGCTCTTTAATTACAGAGGTAACATTAGAAAGAGTTGCCGAACTAATATTCTGCCAGCCTTCTTGCCTTTCTCCGCCTTTACTGTACCCATCACCTTGATGATCTGTTTTTCTTGAGACCCTTACTCTAAAGTCGACAAAAGGTCTATATTGTGTCATTTCTATACTAGGCTGGAATACAACGGCATTCTTAGATCCTGAGATGTGCTCGTTTGGATCATCAGCGACAATATAATCCTCAAAATTATCTGCAGAGTTCCTTTTAACGCCTATTTCTATTTTATACTGTGCAACTGTATTTTGTGTAGTACCTTCGCCGTTGATTGCATACAGCCCTCCAGCATATTGAAAAGACAGTCGAATCTCATCAACTTCTTCGATTTGTGTTGCGCTTAGATTAAATCCTGTACTGCCTGACGCCACAAGTACTTTAGGAGCTTGACTGCCTCCAAATCCTGTAGTCCACTCAAGAGATCCTCCTGCTGCAGGGCTGGAATTCGTGGTAGAAGATGATCCCTCTCCTCCTTTCAACGCGGAAAAAGGAGGCTGGAGTTTTGTTCCCGTTCTAAACTGAGTCTGCGAACCTGTATAGGTTACCAGCTTACTAGACTCAACGGCTGGACCGCTTGAGTCAGAACTAGATATAAGGTTGAAACCATAGTCTCCAGTTGGATACGGGGCCGTTGCACCGCCCCAGTCATACTTGAGTGTTAATATTGGCTTCCCTCCAGAAAACGATATAGGATTTGATGCAGCTAGTTCTTTAATTGTGTCAAGTTCCAGCTCATAATCTCCTAGGGGTATACCCGAAGCACCTCCGGCATATCTTCCATATCCTCCAGGCAAAAAGATAGCGCCTTGCTGGTCTACTGCAGGCCCATTCTGGGAGGTAGTCGTAGCACCGTCAAGGTCAAGAATATGTACTATCCAACCTGGAATAGTAGCTCTTACATCCTGACCTGGCTCATTTGTCTTTGCTACAAGACGCGCAGGTTTATAATTATACCACCTATTGCCGTTGATTGTAAAAGAGCTCTTAGGAATATTTGCAGAGGGCGATTTAATATATACACCATGCCTCATACTACTTAGGTGGTAGGGATCATTTATATCGGCCATAAAATCAGAGTGTGTCTTTACAGTTACAGTAGGAACTACAGCGACGCTTTTTACAATAAGCCATCTATCTGGAAGTGCGTCGGTATCTCTTGCCTTCCACTGCGATTCAGTTAGATTCTCAACAGTACCAGTAGTTGACCCACTTGTAAGGGTTATATATGGAGTACCTTGCTCAGGTGTTGCGTAGTTTTCACTACCAAGAGCTAAAGGAACTGCACGATCGTCGTTTAGAAACACACTTGACTGCCCTTGAACAAGTCCTGCGATTGGGCCCTCACAAATAATGTCTGTTATAGTAACGGTCTGCTTTGTATTCCCTCGAAAGATGCCTAGGTTTTCGCCTTGAAAGTCTTTTTTCTGCTGGTCCTTGATTATATCTACTTCGTCTTGCACTGACATTATGCTTGCTCCTCGCTCATTGTTGGGTTTTCTATTGTAAAGTTATTGTTAGAGTCTATAGATACATTATTGTGTCTATGTTCTCCTGCTAGAATATCTACGCCTATAGGTCTTCCAGGGATACGGAGTTCGCCGTACAAAATTGGAACAGGGTCCCCCTTTACTGTTGACTGGTTGGATCCAGTAAAAAGATAGTTTGTTGGGTTTTCTTTGTCTACCGCAGGGTCTGGTGCCGTTAGCTGCTGGACTCCTGCGAGGGCTAGGTTCACGGAGAGGCTAAGTCCTGCTAGTTGAAGAGTGCTAAAGGTTGCGGAGCCAGACATTCCGAGGGAGACCTTGGCTGCAAAAGAGGTATTCATCCCCATATTTGCTGCTACCACGCCACCTGCACTTGCAAGAATCAGCGTGGTAAGGGCTATTGCAGCTATGATTTTACCTAGGCCTGACTTTGAGCCTGCAGGGACTGCTGTAATTGTTACGTCTCCCTCTTTCAAAGGGATAAGTAGATCTTCTTCTTTTTCTATATTCTCTCCTGCTACATCAACGACAAATCCTGTACCGCTGTCCATACATTGTAGTAGGTACGGACGGAAGCCAGGACGATTTGCATCAATACACTTCAAAATATCTTGGTGTGTGTCCGCAGAGATGGTCATGGTTCGACCAAATTTCTCGCCCAGTTCTCCTTCTAATATTACTTTACGCCTCATAGCGATATGCTCCAATTATATGCTTCTTCCAAAAAGGGTAAAGATTCTCCCTACAAGATAGCCTGTTCTGTGCGTGATGATAAAATATATCATCTCCTAAATAAACCCCGCAATGATTTCCTATATGGGATTGTATTGCGAAGATTAGTAAATCATTTTTCTGTAAGTTTCCTTCTACTTTGTGAAAACCCCATGTCTTAATATACTCTTCGTTAAAATAATCAAGACCTTTTTCCCACCAATTATCCTCAAAAGGTATTCTATTAGGTAGCTCTATGTTTTGAGTTTTATAGTAGTCTATTCCTGCCTCTAAACAGTCTGATACACCAAACTCATAATCTCTTCCATATAAATCCTTTTCTGTTTTGTTGGGCTTTAATAGGTGCATTTCCATCTCTGGGTAGCTAAAAATATAATAAGGAATACCTAATGCGTTGCACGCTTTTATGTCTCCTTGACTAGGGTCGCACGAGGTATCTGGATGGCTGTGTACAATTCCTACAATATCATATCTTCTGGATATATCTAAGTATTGTTTTGAGTCTATTATAAACTCATCTTCATGGGTCGCAACATTATCACACTCAAACCATTGCATCTCACCTTTTGAAACAGCTAGTACTCCGCAGCCCTCTCGTGGATAATACTTTTTAAAGTGTTTCTGTATTTCTTCTAAAAATTCTATCATTAAAGCTTTAATGTTCCAGGGAACCCTCCGAAAGGTAGTGGTAATGAGCGCCTTTTTTGAGAAGAAGGAGCAGCATTGGCATTTGTCTCGCTTCTTGGCTTAAATTGAAATCTACATTTACAACCTCGAAGAGTTTTGCTACACAAATCTGCTCGAACCCAGTAAGGAGAATCATCTTTCGGCAAAATTGTTCCTACAGTGCTTGTAGAAGAGTTGTGGGGAAGCAAACACTTCCAAACGTTATTAGAGTATAGTACATGATCCCCTGCTGCATAGGCTGCATCTGTAGAGTCGTGTATAGTCATTGGAACTGCCTCAACCCAAAAAGACCTATTTGCCCCTGTGGGCTTATTTGCAGCTGCGGAAGTATGGACTACTTGAGATTGCCAGTACTTGCCTCCATCAGATACATACGTTATTTCAGTATAAGATTGACCAGTTGCCCAAGCAGAAATACTCGTCGCAAAACTATTAAATATAAAAGGCTTATCGTCCACATTGAAAAAAACGCTGTGGTCGAGCGAGGCACTACCATCTTCTTTTATTATACTTACGGTGCTGTCGCTTGGCCAAATACATCCACCTCTTCCAACGTCAGCACCTTGATATTCCCAACTACAGTATTTACCTGTAACAACCCTGCGAGGAATCTTTATGTTTTCAAGGTCATAAGGAACGGTCACTTCAAAAGTAACGGTTGCAGAATCTTCACTAGCGACTCTATCAATTATGTACTTAATTATAGGAAACTCTGTAGGTGCGGTACCGGCTGCTCCTGCCTCTCTCTCTCCATGAAGATGCTTTTTTAAAGTTCTTCTACGAACAAGATCTTTGCCTACTAGATCGTCGTTTTTATAGTCTCCAGAAAGGCTGGAAAATTTATCAAGTATATTTGCGATTGTTAGGGTTGGTCGTGAGGCCGCACCCTCCGCTTTTAACTCCAATCCTTCCATAAGAATTGGCATAGCACTATATGTTCTAAGAGTATGAGGAGACTCTCTATCTCTGAATTGTATAGTTGTTAGATCTTCCTCCACGCCCGGGTGGAAGTATAGTATATTACTAGAATCAATAGTTAACTCAAAGAGTTCTATATATCTACTATCAACCTCTAACTGTTGTAGATCTGTTGCAATTATATCTGTCATGGTTCATAAACTCGTTTTAGTGTTGCTGTTAAAGAATAGAAATCGTCGTAAGTATATGTTGTACTATAGTTTTCACATATAACTTTTATATCTTTTTCTCCAGTACGTGTAGTATTATTAGTATCTGGGAGTGTGAAAGTAAATGCAGTAGCGCCTAGCTTGCCGTCTAAGAAGAGTACGACATCGTCGACGAAAGCCTTTTCTCTGTTCTTGAAAGAAATGCTGTACTCCTCTTTTATTGAATTGATGCCGTCTGTAATTCGTTGCTCATACCCATCACCGAACTTTGCTCGGATAACAGAGGGGTTTGATTTTCTGCTCATTGTTTTGTCGGGGACGGCATAACTAACCCCTGTATATATAAATCCTAGTGACATTATGCTACTCCATAAGGGTTAAGTATTCCGCCCGATCTTTTTTGATTCTGCAGTTCCTTTTGAACTGCGCTTGCTACTGCGGTACCGAGAGCTTCCATATCCATACCTTTCCCACCCTCTGTGCTAGTTTGTCCATCATTTGAAACATTTACAGTAATTTGATTAACTTGACTTGAGCCAGAACCCTGCATCTCTACAGGTATTGACTTTCCATTTGGAAGAGGTACGACAGCTTCTGTTCCGTGTAGCATAGCTAGATGCCCTTGAGTAGACCCCGAAGCGACTCCGCCGTTTGCATACATAGGAACTTTTTTGCCGTTGTCTGCAATTCCTCCTCCACTAAACTGGAAGTCTGGACCAAACATACCTTTAATCAATCTTATAGTTAGCATTTCTGCTAGTATATTAGCAATATTACCGAGCATACTCTTTGCCATATCTCCGAAAGCGTCCGAGGCACTCTTAGTACCGTCAATAATAGACGCAAAAGCGCCCTGCATATTAGTGGCAAAACTATCTGCAATGCCGTCTGAAAGAACTTTAATATCTGATAAGTTAGTTTTTGCGTCTTTTAACTTATCTACATTATCACCTATATCGGCTAATTTTCCTGCTGTCTCTTGCTCGTTTGCTCGTTCCGCTCTGCCTCTCAGCCCGGTGCTTTCTGCTTCGCCTACACCCTCTGTTCCAATTTGTGTTCTTTGTGTTCCGATTTTACCTGCAAGTAGGCCTGCTTGAGTACGTTGTTCTGCTGTCAGGCTTTGGTCGAGCGCTATCTTTTTAAGCTCTAACTGAGTTTGTAATAGCTTTGCGTCTAAAAGATCATATTCCATATTGATCATTTGAGTCTTTAGTGTGCCTTCCTTTCTTACTTGATCTTCTTGAGCATGCCTCAAGCTTTCAGCCAGCTTTAAATCAGCTGCCGCATCGAACTTTTCTTGGAACATACCGCTGAAAGATGAGCTATTTGCGAAGTCTCTTTTCGCATTATTAACTGTTCTTTGTTCACTCTTCTCGCGCTGCTTTAATAAGTCTCTCTGTACCTTTAGTTTTTTACCTAAAAAGTCTAAAGACTGCTTTTCAAAGTTTAAAAGTTTAGTGTCTGTTTTTAGATTATACAGGTCTAGTTCTATACCATAAAGCTCCGCTTTGTCTTGCAGCTCTTGGTCTGATAAGTTTGCTTTTGCTTGAAGTATTAACAACTGCCCTTTCTCTAGGTCAAGCTGTCTTTGCTGTGCGGCAGTTATACCGCCTTTTGTATTCTTTATTGTCTCTTCCAGTAGTGCTATAGAGGCCTGTTTGTTTGTTATATCAATAAGATGCGTACCGTGGGCCAGAGCTGCCTTTGCTAAGTCTTGTGCTACAGGGTTTCGCATTTGGTCGAGTCGAAGCGATTCTTGTTGTACACCGAGGGCGTCTAGTTTTGCCTTGTGTCCCGCTGCCTCTACTCTCTGAATAAAGTCAATTTGGTCTGATATTTCTTTAATTCGCGCAGCTTCTGAGTCATCAGTGCCAGCCCCAAGAAAGAAGCCGCGATCTTTTTTAGCTTTTTCGATCAACCGAGCTTCTTCTTGTAGCTTTTTAATCTGAGAGTCTCCAGTACTTTCCGGAGCTAAAGTTAGTAAGAAAGATTTCATGCCCTTTGCTGCTTCAGCGGCTACTTTAGGCATAGTGCCCATTTCCTGTAGATGAGCAATTAAAGCATTCCTGGATTCTAGAATCTTTTCAGGGTCCATACCTTCTCGCACAGCTGTAGTATACTTATTCATTAGCTCACTGTTGCCGCCGGCCTCTGAAACAATCTCGTTTAGTGCTGTCATTTCCATGTTATGACGCTTTACTGCCTCTTTCTGAGCTTCTGTCAGCTCTATCGTAGGCTTCAAAGAGTTATAATAGTTTTTTGTAGCTATCGTAGCGGCTTGCTGGTTTCCTATATTCTTCAGACTGTTATCAAATTGCTGCTTTTGAAGCCTATTGTGCTCTTCGATAATCTTATTCTCTTGGTCTAGGCTGACTGCTTCGGCTCTGTCGCTCATTGCCTGCTTATTGAACCCTTTGGAACTGGCCATCATATTGCCTACGGCTCCCGCCGATTCGGCAAAGCCTACTGTGGTCATTTCTCTGCCTTCAAGCTTAATTTTTTGAAGGTCAACGAACCTTATATACTCTTCATTGAGCTCTTTTATTTTCTCTCTAAATACATCTATCTTATCTGCGCTGCCGTCTGCCTCATCTCCTTGGTTTTTAAACATCTGTGCAATCGTTGACCCTACTGTAAAGATAATACCAATCCAGCCAAGGGCACTAAGAAGTTTTCCGCCCCACTTTGTAACGGCTCCACCGACCGCCGACGCGGCAGCACCTACCTTTAAGTAGGCTCGTCGCATTTTACTAGTATTCACTTCCGTCTGTAGGACTTTTTCTTTCTCATCTAACTCTATCTGAGCGAAAGCCTGGGACATTGACAGTACGATTTCGGCAGACAACCCTTTAAAAATACCAGAAGTTACTTTACCAGATTTCATTATCTGTATATTCGCTTTATCCAAAGACCTTTTCAAGTTGGTCATACCCGCTTTTGAAAGTTTGCCGCCGCCTGCCAAATGCTGCATTAGCTTGGACTGACCGCCTTGAGCCATAGCTGCGGCCGATGCCTGTTGTAACAACACAACCTGCGCCTGTATCGAAGTGTTCGCACTCTCGATGGCTATTTTGCTGGCATTTTGTTGGGCGATCATTGAGGCACTTGTAGCGAACATAGCATCAGAGGCACCTTTTAGGTTAAAACCTAAAGCTCTTAAAGGTCCTGAGGCTAAGAGCGCGAAGGATGCGCCTGCTAACATGGGGGTATCAATTAGTACCTTTGCGAGGGCATTGGCTGCTGGTAAAAGGAACTGCTGTATCTTCATTACGATGTTATCGAACTGTACTGCTAGTTTATTAAACTCATTCTCAGTACCTCCGCCAACAATAGCTAACATTCTTCCATATTTATCTTCTGCTTGAGCAAGTACATCATTGGCAACTGCCTGGCTCTTCTCAAAAGTTGAGAGAGCATTAACGTCTTTACCAAGAGCAATAGCATACTTTTCAGAGGCATCTTTTAAGCGTAGAATAATACCGAGTTCATCAAGTAGTTCAGGCTCTGCTTTTGTCACACCACGAACAAGTCGATTAAAGGAATCTGTAACATCTCTACCTAATACGGCGGAAGCGTCTTTTGCAGCTTTACCTAGTTTAGTAAGCTGGTCGGGAGATAATCCGGAAGCTACACCAATAGCAGCGGCCTGAGACGCATCTCTAAAGGCGATCTGTGCTCCTGTGGCGGCTTGGATATCTCTGGTTAGAGACTGCATTGCTATACCGGTTGAAGCTGCGTAAGTTATCTGACCTTGACGAAGTACCTCTAAATCTCCTGCTCTTTTTAAGAAACCGAAAGCAGCAGTTACCGCAAACATCTGGGCAGCGAAGGTAGCGTATACCGCTACAAGGCCTCCCATGCCTTGAGACATTTTCGAAAAGTTCTTAGTGCCGTTAGAAGAAGCCTGAGCAGCACCTTTAATGTTTCGATCAGCAGTACGTGCGCCCTTGCCAAGATCGTCCATGCCTTTAGCAGCAGCTTGAGACTCTAAACCTAATTTTTTAGTTGAGCCTTTATCGTCTACTTTTACATCAATGTTAACCGTATTCTTTGCCATTAGCCTTTTACGTTATGGGTGAAATTCTTTCCACCGCCCGCAGAGCTCTTTCGCTCGTCTGCCTTTCGTCTCTTTGCTGCTTCTTCTGCTCTCTGCGCTACTACGATACCTTCGTACATTTTCAATATATAGAGCATTGTTCTAGGCTCTTCTATTTTATACAACTTGAAAAGAAATTCTATATTACCCCACTTCTTTCCTAGATAGGAGCCGGACATTCCGTCCCAATTATCTTCAAGGAGCCCAAATATAAAAAATGCCACTTGGACCACTACTGGGAAATCGGTAGGGTCGAGCGGCATCTTTTGGGGGTCAGGATCTTGTCCTAGCTGTTCACAGATACGTAAATACTTGTCTACATCAATAGACTGGTTTTGAGACTTTACATATCTTTCAAGTAGGGATCTTAGTTCCCCTACTTGTTCCCAGTAAAATTTTCAAGATCGCCTACGGTCTCTGTAACCCAGGTATCAAAGTCGCTTGAGTTTCTCATCAAAAGCTCTGCGTTGTCGTGGGTGTATACAAGTTCATCGTCTGGGTCAAGTGCCGATATATCTACCAAAAGAAGCTCTTCTAGGTAACGATATTTTAGGCCCGTCCAGCCTTTAATCACTGCTTTACAGTACTCTAATAAAAACTTATCTTCGTCAAGAATTTCTTCAGGTTGACGAGTCTTTTTACTAAACTTAGTGCTAACACATTTCTTACGAAGCTTTACT
>Ga0070748_1001108_pt1 | contig 12665 bp, 15 predicted proteins | sample VirMetDEL_Nov_12_FD_77015 | JGI IMG/M metagenome (GOLD analysis project Ga0070748, IMG submission 77015) | Aqueous microbial communities from the Delaware River and Bay under freshwater to marine salinity gradient to study organic matter... | ecosystem: Environmental > Aquatic > Marine > Coastal...
CGTGGTCTTCTTTTAAAGAAAGGTCAGAACAATCCAGAAACTATGGATGCTGACTTTAAAGATTGGGTATTTGACTACTTCGCTAAATTGTCTGCTGAAAAAGCTTTGACTGTTGCAGGTACTGCGTTGACTACTGAAATGGCTGCTGATGCTGCTGTGTTAGACTACGACACTAACGGTGCTTTAACTTCTGCTAACATCCTTGACAAATTGGAAGGTGCTTACGAAACAATGAGTGACGTTATGTTGGCTGCTGTTTACGGAGATGCTGACCGTGATTTCAAACCTGCTATCTTCTTGGGAACTGCTGCTATGCAACACTACCAAATTGCTATCGCTGGTCTTTACACTACTACTCCACAAGGTGTTGTAGAAGGTGGTGTACCGAACTACTACGGTATGGAGGTTATTCACTTCCCATCTATGCCTGCTAACGAATTTATGATTGCTGCTGCTCAGAACATCGTAATGTTGACTGATGAGTACAATGACGTTCGCGCAATTGATATGAAGTACGAAGCTGAATTATCTTCTGATAAAATTTGGGGACAGTTCAAGTTAGGTTTCTCTTACCTTAAAGGTGACGAGATTGTCTACGCTAAGAACTTCGCATAATAATAATAACGGAAGGGCCTTGCGCCCTTCCTTTAATACCCTATAAAAAATGGCTTGTACTGTAACTCTTGCTGATATCACTTACGGATGTGATGATTTAGGTATTGGTGGTATTGTAGAGCTTCACGTTTCTTCACGTGCTGCTGCAATCGCTGTCCTTACTTCTGACGCTCCTACTCGTGTGGTATCTGCTGCAACTGGTGCTGCTTCTGATGTAGTTCAATTCTCTTTCAACTTGAAAGATGGATTCTCTGTATTCTCTGAAGTTAAAACCGCTAACGCTGATGGAACTTTCTCTACTGTTCCAACTATCTCGGCAGAATTTCCAAAGATGGATGCTGCTCGTATCACTGCTTTAGACCAAATGTCTAATGGCGCACCAGAATTAGTAGCTTTCGTTAAGACTGCTGCTGGAACTCACCACGTTTGTGGTTTAGATTTCGGTCTATATGTTTCTACTATTGATGGTAACTCTGGAACTGGTCGTGCTGAAAAGAACCGTTTCCAAGTAACCTTGACTGGTGAGGAAGCTGGATTATCTTACAGCATCACTGAATCTTTGTTTGATACTGCAACTGCTTAATAGCAATCTTGTAAATTAACACAAGGGGGTGAGGCGAAAACCTCGCCCCTTTTTATTTAAAAATATATGGCTTTCAATTGTAGCATCTTATTAAGCGATATTGATATCAATTGTAACAAACGAGTTACAGGTGGTATCAAGAAGGCTGTCCTATTATTACAAAAAGACTTGACGATTACTTTCAGCCCAACGGATGAGACTCAAGTAACTCAAGTAGACACATTAAACACCGTAACCTTTGAACACAATACAAAGGACGGTACTACAACATTCACAGAAAACAAGAACACATCTAATGGATTAGGTGTTGTTGCTACTGATATTACTATTCAGACTCCTGCTGTAGATAACAAGGTAAATCAAATAGACCTTATGAGCCGCAGAGAGGACATCTGCTGCGTTCTTTTACATAACAACGACACTGTGACTATCAGTGGATGGATGGATGGCTTAACGATGAACTATAACGCTAATAGCGGTACAGGAGTATCGGATAAATCTTTTGTTGATATAACACTAAATACTGAAAGTGGTATTGCTTCTTTAGCAATCAATGATAAAGCGGTGTTTAGCGACCAAACCATTTTTGATTAATGGGTTACTTAATTAGCGGCGGAACGGGATATATGAAGGATGCGGTAACGACTCCTTCTACAGAGAAGAACTACCTTTATGTTAGAGGTGGTTACAGCGGTTCGGTTGTAAATTCTATAGAGGGAGACGGATTAGTATTCTTCCTACAACTACACGATTAAAATTATATAATATATTATGGCTTACGAAACTATTGTTAAAGAAGGAAACTTCTACCAGTCAGCTACGGGTGACTATGGCTTCCGTTTATTAGAGGTTGGAGAAGCCTCTGTTGCAGGTGAGAGCTTTAGAGCTATCCAAGCGATTGAGGGAGCTGTCGTTACGACTACTACCCAAGTAGGTGATGCGTTAACAAACCTTGGTATTGGTGAAGGTACAATCATCTACGGTAAATTTGATAGCGTATCTTGTGTATCGGGCAAGGTATTGGCTTATAAAGCACTGTAATGAACTATGTTAGGACTACTAAATACCGTCCTTTCAAAGGGCAATACATTACTAACCTATGTAAAGGATGGACTTGTTATGGCGAATAGATTCTTAACACCTCCGAAATTAACTTTTCCTGTAAGTGGTACTGCTGCTTTCAATGGCACGAGTGATTATATTGATGTGAATAAGTCAATAAACGAAACATTTGGAAGTGTTGCGTTTTGGATGTATCGCGATGTTAATACTAATTCAAGCACAACTGGAATTTATCCGTTAGATTTTAAAGCTGGTGTAGGCGAATTTTCAGTTGCTTTAGGTGGTTGGACAGGTAGCTTTTCTAACGAAGTAATATCTTTAGGGGCGCAAACGCCATCTCCTTGGAGAATTGGATGGCTGACAACTGATTCAAACGCTATACCAGCGGGATGGAATCACGTTGCAATCACTCAATCTAATGCCGTTTATTCTATTTATCTAAACGGCTCAAGTGTCCCCGTTACAAATTACTCTACTCCTCTTGAATTTTCTGTTGAAAAAATAAACATTGGCGCGCGAAAAGACTCTTCAGCATTTTATGGTTACTATGATGGGAGCCTCGCCAACGTCGCGATTTGGAACCGCGCACTTTCAAGCGATGAGATTAATTCCGTGATGTGGAAAGGCTACAATGCTTTAGCTACTACAGAAAAAAGCGGACTACAGGCTTGGTATAAATTAGAAGAGTCAGAACTATTTGATGCGAGCAATACCTCAACTACAAACCTTGAGGAGTATGCTAAACTAAACAGCGTTACCTTTGAAGGAAAGGCTTGCCTACAGACTGCGTTAAACGCATTCCCAGACATTACAGATGCACGACTATACTCGGGTAGATACGATGCAAGAGTAAGCGGTGATGGTGGTACAGTAGAAGCATTGAATTGTGTAGAAACAGAACTTAACGCATTATTATGAGTAGCTTAAAAGATTTAGCGAGTTTAATTATGGTTCCTTCCTTGTATAAGGACGGGGAACTGCATACGGTTAAGCCATTAGCTGACGAGAATATTATAGTACATCCCGATGCTACGGACAACAACGATGGTGTTGACGGGACTACTCCAAGTACAAGCAGTAACTTTACTTTTAGTAGGGGTTCAAATCTTGCTGCTACGAGGGTAGATGTTAATGGTCTTATTGAGAAGGGTAGAGAGAATCTCTTGCTGCAATCAAATCAGTTTGATACTTCGCCTTGGATAAATGCAGGAACAACTGATGTTAATGGTCAAGCAGGTTACGATGGTACCAATGATGCTTGGTTAATCACAAAAGTTTCTGCTAATGGTAGAATGGAGCAATCGGTTTCATCAAGCGGAGTAAACACATTAAGCGTATATGCAAAAGCCAATGATTCGGATTGGGCTTTAATACAACACATTGGCGGTAGTAATCCTTATGCTTTCTTTAATCTATCAACGGGTGAAAAAGGCGCAATAGGTGGTGCTATAGATAGTAAAATTGAATCGGCAGGAAATGGATGGTATAAATTGTCAATCACAAGCAATGTAACTATTTCTCAAGTTCGCATATATCCTGCCGAAACCAATACAACAGGAGCGACAAGCGGCTCTATCTACCTCCAAGACGCTCAATTAGAGCAAGGCTTGGTAGCAACTGACTACATTGAAACAGGAGCATCTACTGCACAAGCAGGTATCTTGGAGGATATGCCTCGCCTTGACTATTCGGGTTCGTGTCCTTCTCTTTTATTAGAACCGAGTAGGACGAATGTTATTCCATATAGTGAGTATTATCCTGCTGCTACTCGTGTAAACATAACTCAAAATTCAGTTGTTTCTCCAGAGGGTGTAAATAATGCGGCATCGGTTGTTGCTACTTCTGTAAATGGTTCTCACGAGGTTACTATTTCTCCGTTAATTAGTATTCCAAACACAAACACAAGAACCTTTAGCACCTTTGCTAAATACAACGGAAACCATTTGATTCTAAATGTTGCAGGTTCGCCAACAAATTGGACAGGTTGTGTTTTTGACCTGCAGAATGGCGTTGCTAAAACACCGCAACAAGCAGGAGCGCAATTAGTATGTACTACTGATATAAAAGATTATGGAAATGGATGGTACAGATGTTCTATTACCTTTACGCCATATGGCGGTTATGGTTTTTATCACCTCATTTCATTAACAAATGATGTTAATGCAACACTTACAACTTATGGTGCAGATGAATATATTGGAGATGATGTAAGTGGTATATATCTATACGGAAGACAGCTTGAAGTAGCCTCTTACCCTACCTCATATATACCAACATATGGTTCAAGTGTAACGAGGTCTTTTGATTCGTGTCTTGCTACTTCGGTAAGTAATTTGATAGGGCAGAATCAAGGAACTATGCTTGTTGATTTTGTGTTTAATGGAAACCCTACAAGTGTAGATTATAGTATAATGATTTTAGGTGCTATTGGAAGCAATTACATTACTATTGGAGGATACAATAAGAGCCTTTATGCTCGTGTATTTAATAGCACTTCACAAGGCACTATAAACGCTTTACAAATGGTTGCAGGAACTCGCTACAAGGTAGCGGTTGCTTATGCAGAAAACGATGTGGTAATGTATGTGAATGGAGTTAATGAAGGAAGTGATACAAGCGTGAGCATACCTGCGTTATCTCAAGTAGGATTTTCAAGACCTTCTTTTGAACATAGTGCCGATGTAAAACAATCCGTGATATTCCAGACACGATTAACAAACGCTGAACTTGCAGCATTAACGGCATAAGATATGAGTAATATATACGACAAATCAAGTTTGGTACTTATACCAAGCGGAACTAAAACAGGAAAGGTCTACTCGCAGAAGCCTGTTAGTGGTGATGGTGATTTTACTTTCACTCGTTCAAGTGCTGCTACGAGAGTTAATGAAGATGGTAATATAGAGAAGGAGACTCAAAACCTCTTGTTGCAGAGTAATTTCAGTTCTTCTTGGTCTGCGCCTGTTGCAACTATGACAGGCGGTCAAAATGGTTATGATGGTTCAAGTGATGCTTGGTTATTATCAGCGACAGCGAATTTTGCTCGTATTGAGCAAACAAATTCTTCAAATGGTGTTGTAACATTATCCGTTTATGCTAAAGCAGGAACTGCTGATTGGATTATGTTAAGACTGACAGGAAGTGGTTTTAATGACCAACAATACTTTGATTTAGCTAATGGTACTATTGGTATAAATAGAGGTTGTATTGCAGCAGACATTGAAGATGTAGGTGGAGGTTGGTACAGATGTTCTGCTACTACAAGTGGACCTACATTACAATATGCAATAATGTATATTGCGTTAGCCGATGGTAATTTATCTCCAACAAATGAAAACATCTACATCCAAGATGCCCAACTTGAGCAGGGACTTGTAGCAAGAGACTACATAGAAACGACTACTACTGCCGTAGAGGGAGGTATTACTGATAATGTACCAAGATTAGATTATACGGATAGTTCGTGTCCTGCGCTCCTGTTAGAGCCGCAGAGAACGAACTTGGTAACGCAGTCAGAGTATTATGGTGGTAGTGATTGGTCAAGAACAAGATGTGGTTTTGTAACCAACACAAGCGAGACATTAAGTCCAGAAGGACTTTACAACGCATCTAAAATGCTATCTATTGATGCATCCGAAAGCTATGCTCAAGACAATGTTACATTAGGTTCTACAAGTGGGACATTTACATTCTTTGCGAAGAAAGGAGATTTAGATTACTGCCACGCATTAGTTTGGGATATTTCAGCGAATGGTCGCAGACAATGGTTTAATCTTGCGACAGGTGCTGTTGGAACAACAACAAACTTTGGTAGCGGATATACAAAAGTAGATGCGACTATTGAGGACTACGGCAATGGTTGGTACAGATGTTCTTTTTCTTGGAGCGGTGGTAATACAACAAGCGGTGTTCGTATAAACATATCAAGTGGTGATGGTGTTATAGGTTCGCCTATAAACTCTTATGGATATTTCTATGGCGCACAATGTGAGGCTTCAGCATCCTACGCAACATCCTACATCCCTACCTATGGGAGTAGTGTGAGTCGTGTAAAAGATGATTGTACTCTTTCGGATGTAAGCAATGTTATTGCAGATTCTAAAGGCTCATTTTATATAGAAGGAAATTTGTCTACTTCTGATACAAGTGGTGTAATAGTATTGACGGCAGGTGCAAATACTCAAGATTTGTTTTACATATTTATAACAACTGCGGGTGTATTATTATGTGAATGGTTTGATGGCGGTAATTTACAGGCTCGTTTACAAGCCCCTGCGGGTTCAATTAGTGTAGGTGATTCTTTTAAAATCGCTGTTGCATATCAAGACAATGATTTTGTTGCTTATTGGAACGGAACACAAATTGGAACAGACTCAAGTGGTACTGCACCTACACCTACATTATTACGAATAGGTAAATACAATGTAGACAATTATACAGGAGGCTCATATACTAATGTAATGGTGTTCCCTACACGACTATCAAACGAAGAATTAGCAGCACTAACAACAATCTAATATGAAAACATTTAGAAAATACTCTTTTGGCTCTAAAGGAGCAGCAACTACAAAGATTAACGCTTTAGGATTAGACGAGGATTCTAACCCAACGCATAGCCACGCTATCGTACATCTCGGTAACTTGGTAGAAACCGAAGGTACATACGATGAGGAAGGAAACGAACTCACTGCACCTGTACTATCTTCTACCTACCACATAGATGTGCTATGGGATGGTGAGGCTGTAGAATCTTGGGACTCTGCTATGGTATGGTGTGCGCCAATCGGTATCCATACTTTCGGTAGCAGTTCTGCTATTCGTGAGTGGACAGAGACTTGTAAGGAGTTGCACCCAGAATACTTTCCAGAACCAACTGAAGAATTAGAATAATGGCTATAGGATTTAGTAACACAAACAAACCTATAAACCCAAGGGGTAATGATGCTTCTCCGAAGGGTTTTAATCGTGCTAAACTATACAGCGGGAAGGCCCTTTCTTTTGATGGGGTGAATGATGATGTAAATTGCGGGGATGTTTCCGATTTAGATTTTGGAACGGGCAACTTTTCGGTTTCTCTTTATGTGAAAATTAATTCCGCCCAATCAAGTTTACAAAACATTTTTAGCAAAAAGGATGCGGCGGCGGCAACTGCTGGATATTCTATTTTTTACAATCATTCAACGGGAAAACTTTTATTTTCAAACGCTAACGGAACGAGCGCGAGTGAAATATTTTCAGCAGATTCATTCACTCAATACGAAGACCAATGGATTCATTTGGTAGCGGTAAGAGATTCAAGCGATGACAAAAACGCTTATTTCTACATCAACGCCGTTAAGCACGAATTGGCCTCAACGCTTACAATTTACGACACCGACAATTCTTACGATTTTAAAATAGGAAACACACACACGGGAGCTTACTTTAATAATCAGCAAGTGGCGGGCCTCAAGGTATTCAACACCGCCCTAACCGCCGCACAAGTGGCCGACCTATACAAAAACCCCGAGAAGGTCGTACCTACTGGAGTGGATAACACCGCTTTAAAGTTATGGCTACCAATGCAAGAAGGCGCAGGAACGACGGCGTACGATGGGAGCCCCGTAGGATTTACCGAGGATATTGTAACGGGATTCACAAACGGGACAACGTACCCGCTTGATTCTTTTGCCTCAAGTGGCGACGACATCACCACGGCAATAAAAACAAACGGCTTTGGCGGTTGTGTTTCTAATGGTCATTACTACACCAACGGCCAAAAAGTAAAGGTCAAGTTCACATACCAAAAGAATAGCGGAAACGATTTGCGTGTGTTATTTAGCAACGTAGTAACGGGAGCGGGTACCTCAAAAAGTGATACTCAAAACGTAAGCGCAAGCGGTGAGTTTGAACACACCTTTACAATGACTGCGGACGGCATCGCTTATTTGCAATTAGGAACGGGCAACGCGTCCCACTCTATTGATGCGGTAATAACTGACGTATATGTTTCGCCTAACGTAAGCGCAAACCACGGAACAATCAGCGGCGCAACGTATACGCACGGAATCGGCGCACCCGTCAGTCAAACGGCGGTTATTTCTTGGAATAAGGGGACGAACCTATTTGAGAAGTCCGAACAATTTGGCGTTAGTCCTTGGTCGTCAGCAAGAGTGACAATTGCCAATAACATTATAACCGCACCCGACGGCCGAGTAACATCGGGAAGAGCATTGGAAACATCATCAAACGGGTTTCGTGATGCTTTTATAAGTAACGATACCTTTGCAAGTGGCGTACCTATTACATTGTCTTGTTTTGTAAAAGGCGGCCTTGGCCGTGATGCTATTTATTTGTACACTAATGACGGAAGCGGTAGTGGCCGTGCGGCAAAGTTCAACATAAACACGGGCGCGTATATTGGAAATGCAAGTGGCAGCGGTTTTAGTGCTTGGGATAGTTACACAACTAAAGATTATGGAAATGGATGGTTTAAATTTTCCGCAACTTTAAACTCTTCATTAGGTACTTCTAAAGTTTACAACCTTGGAATAAGTGATAATACAAACGATGCACTTGCGGGTTATGACGGCAATATTGCAAAGGGTATTTATTTTTGGGGCGCAAGTTTAGAGCAAAGCGCAACCGCTGGCCCTTACGTCCGCACGGGCGCAACAGCCCAAACAACCCCCGTACTTTTACCCGCTGGCTTAACAACGGGCCGCGATATCACGGGCGTGAATCTATTTGAAAACGTGCGGAAACAAGGCGCGCTAAATCTTGACGGCAATAGCTGGGCAGAGGTTCACGATAATGCGAGTTTGGATGTTACTACGGGGCTAACTCTTGAAGCGTGGGTGTATTGGGATGGAACCGCAAGCGATGATGGAATCATAGGACGTTGGGGCGGCGGAAACACTTATTTACTGCAAGCCTATGATGCTGATGATATAAGGTTCTACATTCATTATGGTGCGGCATCTTTTGTAGAAACTGGAACCGCTTTAGCCGCTAACAATTGGTATCACGTTGTAGGTACTTATGACAATACAAATCAAAAAATATACATTAACGGGAGTGAAAGCGCGAGCATTTCAAGAACTGGAAATATTTCCGTTTCTGCTTTTGATATACAAATAGGCAGATATGGCGGCGCAGTGTCTACACAATACGACAATTCAATCGCCCAACCGCGCATCTATAACCGCGCATTGACCGCCGCTGAAGTTCTACAAAACTATAACTCTGGAAAGAACACTTACAAATAAATAAAATGAAAGGAAACATTTACATTAGCGTACCTGCTTCAGACATCAACAACGAACTACCTGCTGCTATCACTCGCTACGATTGGGTAGAAAACACCTACAGCGAAGAAGGTGAGGTAGAGTCTACGACAAACCACCACCCTACTTGGGAGCAATTTGGTGAGCGCAACAGCGGACTATTCGGTAGCCCCGTTAGCGTAGCTGATGTTGTAGTATACGAGATGGAAGCATCTTGGTTAGACAGCGAAGTGTCTGCCCTTATCGCTTTAGGCGATGGCCAGTCAGCACCTAACTACACCGTATACACCAACGCAGAAGTACGCACCTTTATTGCAGAGAACACACCTGCTGAACTATAATTAATCATTAATGAAAAGACTGAAGACAGGAGTAGTAAATACTCTATCTTTCGTCAAGCTCTCATCCTTCACGGTAAACAGCTTTGACGTTACATTGGATAAGGTGGTAGGTACTGGTAGTCTAACGATTACCAACCTTACTGACCTTAACAACCTTGACTCCTGTAAGGACTTCATTCAGATTAACATAGACCTTTTATCTAACGATATTGAAGGTGGTGAGTACGAGCTTACGATTACTAATAGCGGTGACAGCTACAAGTATCTTACAGAGGTGCAAGATTATACAGTTACTCAAACGGGTACAGGTATTTATGGCTCTACCGTGAGGTTTACTGACCTATAAATTGTAAATTAATACAATGGGACTACTATCTAATATATCAGAATTCTTTGCATCTAACACTTATGTGCAAGCTACAGAGCATTCTATCGCAACAAACGAGTTAGAGAACTCTATTGAAGACCTTAATGGTCGTTACAAATTAGGACATACTCTTGTAGGTGACTACATTAAGTTCGGTGTTAACGATGACTTCCCAGTTATTCTTGAGAAGATGTTACGCCAATCTCCTGTGCATAGTGGTATCTTAACCAAGAAGGCAAAGATGGTAGTTGGTAACGACATTGACTACACTGATGACTTTGCTAAAACCAACAAGGCTAAAGCAGAGCTAAAGGCTTTCGTTAACCACTGTGGTGGTAACAACAAAGGATTGTACGAGGTACTAACTCACGCATCATTCCAATATGAGCATAAGGGTGCATTAGCATTTTATGTGCGTTGGAATAAGGGGCGTACAAAGATACTTGAATTTAAGTCTTTAGACCCTAAAGGAGTGCGTGTAGCGGAGCCAAATGATAAAGGTGAGGTAACACACTACATCGTCCGTAGAAGTTTCGGCTATGGCTCTAATTCTGTACAGCACAATGAGCCTCGTAAGATTAAGGCATTTAATAAGTTTGATAAGAGTGGTACTGAAGCGGTCCTTTATGTAGGTAACCCTTATAGTGGTAACCCATATTATGGTGTACCCAGCTACATCTCTGCGTTCCATTATATTGAGTCTGACTTCAGCTTTGGTAAGCACATTAAGAACTCTGCCGAGAACGGCTTCACGCCAAGAGTATTGGCTACCTTCATTGGTAGAAATATGAGTGCAGAGCAGAAGCGTGAGGAGTACAACAAATTCAAGGAGTCCTTTACAGGAGCTGACGCAGATAACTTTATTGTCTCTTGGGTGAAGAAAGAGGAGGATGCTCCGAAGTTTGAGCCATTAGACGTTTCCAATTTAGACAAAACAGTAGACGTTCTATCAAAACTTAATGATGCCAAAATACTTACAGCCCACAACGTTACTTCTCCTACTCTATTTGGTGTTATGGTTAGTGGTAAATTGGGAGGCACAGGTAACGAACTTGTTACGGCTTACCAAATATTTAGAGCGACTGAAACGCTACCTAATAGAGAAATTCTTTTAGACTCTGTAAACAGAATCTTTGCTACTGTAGGTTATGACCAAATGAATCTATCTGTTGTTGAGGAACCAATCAACTTGGAGAGTATTAAAGGTGCTAACACTGAAGACGTATAATAATGGTTGACGTAATATTCATAGACGATAACTACCTGTACCAAAACTTCCCTTTACCGAAGCGTATGGACAGAGGTGCTTTATTGGCATTAATCCAATTGGAGCAGTACACATCAATACAAGACTTATTAGGTACTTGTCTCTATGAAGATATTGAGGCTAAAGTATTAGCACAATCATTAAATGTATCCGAGCAAGGTTTGTTTAAGCTGGTAAAGTATACCTTGGCTATGTACTCTGCGAAAGCAGCTATTTCTATATTACGCACTGCAACTGCAACAACCAAAGCGGAGGAGCAGAAGCAAGACCAATACATCCTTGACACCATATCTACTACTGTTGATAGTAAACTATCTTATATCAACAAACGTATCACTAACTATATCCTTGACAATGCGGCAATTAAAGCAATCGCTACTGCCGATGGTTGCGACAATGACTTATTTGATGAAGAGGATACCTACCAAGGTGATGTGTTCTACCCTCAAGATGGTATCATATATAAGTCCTGCGAAGACGGAGGAGTAAGCTACAACCCGTAATGGACACTACAGATATCAAAGTACTTCTAATCAATTCGTCTACAATGGCACTGTCATTCTCCAACTTGGAGAACACCCTCAAGATATTATTGCTTTTAGCATCCATAGGTTACACCGCACAGAAGTGGTACTTTATGAATAAGCGCAATGGCGGAAGAAAGTAAATCCTTTATAAAAGAAAATTGGTCTATGTTGATATGGCTTGTTGCGGCAGTGTTTGCAGCGGGTGGTATCTATGCAGAGTTCTCATCTCTAAAGATGGAGCTACATACCGTACACGAAAGGCTTGATAAAAAGATTGTTGTAATCAACGAAATAGAGGATAGAATTTATATTCTTGAGATGCACGTTGAATATGAGAAGGGATACAAAGAGTCCCAAAAAGAAAAGGGGAACGATTAACGTCCCCCCTTCTTATTACAAGTACCGTTACAGGTACATTCTATTGGTTCATATTCGCACCAACTTACTTTATTTTTGTTCTCTTGTCCACGGTTCTTACTGCGAAGTAACCGCCTATCACTGTTACGCTTACCAGCTCCCATAACCCAATCCATCTTTCGTTAACACTACTAATACCAAAGCCTTCAAAGAAGGTCATAAGTACAAGGAATATCATAACGGTTGCAAGGGTTAGTGGTCTAACGTTCTTACTCAACCAA
>Ga0070748_1001111_pt1 | contig 12663 bp, 14 predicted proteins | sample VirMetDEL_Nov_12_FD_77015 | JGI IMG/M metagenome (GOLD analysis project Ga0070748, IMG submission 77015) | Aqueous microbial communities from the Delaware River and Bay under freshwater to marine salinity gradient to study organic matter... | ecosystem: Environmental > Aquatic > Marine > Coastal...
CGCGCATGCGACTTAGCACCCACGCCTGATTGAATTCTTGCATATCAGAAAAGCTAATACCACCAGTATCTGAGTGTGCGGCAGCAGTTAACTGTAAAATATTGCATAAATCAGTATACTTCAAGTATCCATTAGGCATGCATTGTGTAAAATTGATTTCCCATTCTTTGCTTAATACAGAGGTGAAGTTTGGACTTATTGGCATAGGTAATATTATGAAATTTTAGTTTTTGTTTTTATGTAGTCAAAAATCGTTTGATAAGGAGTTTCAAAATCAAACCATTTTGTGTTTTCGTCGCGTTTGAACCAAGTAAGTTGGCGCTTAGCAAAACGTCTTGTGTTTTTCTTAATTTCTTCAATGGCAAAATCTAAAGATGTTTCGCCATCAAAATAACTAAATAGTTCACGATAACCTACCGTTTGTAAAGCGTTTAAGGCTTTGTTAGGATAGACTGATTTTGCTTCTTTCAACAGTCCATCATTCAACATAATACCTACTCTTTGGTTGATACGATTGTACATTACACTTCGTTCGGCTTCTAAACCGATGAGAATTGGAGTGAAGTTGCGACTATTTTGTTTCTGATTTAAAAAAGAGGAGTAGGGTTTTCCTGATCCCAAACAAACTTCTACAAAGCGCATCATTCGTTGCGGGTTTTGTAAGGTTTGCGGATTGTCTATTGTGATAGTTTTAAAATATTCAGGATCTAGTTTTTCTAGTTGGTTTTGAAGGTATACAATTCCTAGTTTCTCATAACTAGTATTTACACTTTCCCGTATAGAAGGATCAATTTCTGGAAATTCATCAAAACCTTTTAATACGGCATTTACGTACAGCCCCGAACCTCCCACAAGAATTACATAATCATTTTCTAAAAATAATTCATCAATCTTAGCAATGGCTTCTTTTTCAAAATCACCTACGGTATAGGATTCAAATATGGATTTATTTTGAATAAAATGGTGCGGAGCTGCTTCTAATTCTGCTTTACTGGGAACAGCAGTTCCAATAGTCATTTCTTTAAAAAACTGCCTGCTGTCACAAGAAACTATTTCACATTTAAAATGATTTGCCACATGAATACTCAAAGCAGTTTTGCCAATGGCTGTAGGTCCGATAATAGTAATTAAGTGTTTCATATTTATTTTTAGCCCAGATAGCAATGAAAACCCCGGACGACTGCAAGTTAGTATTTCTTGTCGTAAAAGAGCGCCTTTAGAAGCTCCTTTTATGATTTAGAAAGACAAGTTGTAGACGGAGGAGTTGCAATGAATAGCTGGAGATTGCTTCCAGTATAACTCATAGTTCTATTTTATTGTAATGAGCTTATAGCATAATAAACATTAGCCGCGTGTAAAAAAATCCTGAAGTAAAATGAGTTTTTAATTATTGTAATTGATGACCACAGTGATGACAATATATAGCATTTTCAGGATGTTCCTCTGTGCCACAACCACTACAAGGCTTTTGAATTTTGTTTGTTGGTTTATTCACGCTTTTGGCGATCTCTGCGGTAACAATTCCAGTAGGCACAGCAATAATACCATAACCTAAAATCATTACAAAAGACGCAATAAATTGACCCAAAGGTGTTACCGGTGAAATATCCCCATAGCCCACTGTAGTTAAGGTTACTATAGTCCAATAGATCCCAGCGGGAATACTAGTAAAACCACTTTCCTTCCCTTCTACAACATACATTATCGATCCTATTATTATAGTGATGATAAGTACAAAATAGATGAAGACTACAATCTTACCGCGACTCGCATTAATCGCTTTTCTTAGTTGAACCGATTGATTTGTAAATTGTGGATGGTTTAGTATTTTGAATAGTCGGAGTAATCGTAAAGAGCGTACCACACTAAAGATACTCGTTCCAACAAAAAATATGGACAAGTACATGGGTAAAATAGCCAATAAATCAATGATACCATAAAAGCTCAGGATATATTTCCAAGGCTTTTTTATGGATATGATTCTGAAAATATATTCCAAGGTAAAGAACGCAGTAATAATCCATTCTAAGAATACAAGTTCATAATGGTATTTTTGATCAAAGGAATTGACCGTTTCCATCATTACTAAAACAACGCTTAAAAGAATAAGTCCTAATAATATTAAATCAAATAGTCGACCCGCTTTAGTACTTGTCCCATAAATTATGATGTGGACTTTTTGCTTAAAGAGGTCGTATTGTGATTTAATTTTACGCATGCAGAGGAGGGATTGTATTAAAATTTGATCAATTTGAAATTTTTCTCTTTTCGAAGATAAGCCTGAATAATATTCTTAGTATCTCGATTGTTAAGCATCGGAGTAAGGATGTTTTTTAATATTTCGATATTAGTAATTTGATAATTCAAATCATAAAATGCATACCCCTTATAGATTCCGTTTTCAATTAGCACAGCACTGCGCTCACTTACCGTACGTCCGCGGTCTATAATAACCATATTTTGGCTCTCAAATTCACTATTATTAATAAAATCTAATACTCTTGCATTGTATTCTTGTGTAGAAACTTCACCTATGCAAGCGCCATCACACTCTTTAATTTTGTATTGAAAACAAGCTGCCTTCGTTTCATATAAGCCAGTGTGTTTTTGGCACAAGTTATATCGTTCGGTTATTTTAAAGAGCACGTTTTTACCTTCAGTTAATGTCGTAAAAGAGGTTATTTCTTTTTTACGACCATCTGCCTTTTGTAACTTTAGCTTTAAATAGCCATCTGTTCCCATTTCTGGATACAACGCCCATTGAAATATATTTTTTCGTTGCGCCCGATTGTAGCGGGGTCTGTGCAATTTGATTTCTTGACTTTCTTTTAATAAAGCGACTAATTCACTGCCCGTTTCCTCATAGGTCACGGTGAATACTTCGGCTTGTATTTTCTTAGCGCTGTTTGTTATTCCAGTAAAATGCTGGTTTATACGTTTTTTAATATTCTTGCTTTTACCAATGTAGATTAGGTCGCCTTTTTCATTATGAATATAATAAACACCCGTTTTTGTAGGTAGGCTGCTAACGATATCTAACAATTTTGGTGCAATTCCTTTTTCGACTTTTAATTTGATAAAGTCTTTAATGATTTCTTTTTCAACATCCTTGTCTAGAAGCATCTTAAACAATTTTACCGTTGCCAAAGCATCACCACTTGCTCTATGTCTATCAGCCATAGGAATTCCTAGTGCGCGCACTAACTTTCCTAAACTGTGTGATGGTTGTTCTGGTAGTAATCTTTTTGATAACTCAACGGTACACAAGGTTTTTAGGCTAAAATCATATCCTAAGCGTCTAAATTCAGTTCGCAAAATACGGTAATCAAAGTCGGCATTATGAGCCACCACAACACAATCAGTGGTAATCTCAATAATGCGTTTGGCTACTTCGTAAAACTTGGGAGCTTGTACTAACATAGCATTATTAATGCCCGTAAGTTTTACTACAAAGGGTTGAATAGGGATTTCAGGATTAACCAAACTAATGAATTGATCCACAATTTCATGACCATCATATTTATAAATGGCAATTTCAGTAATTCCTTCTTCGTTAAATTGGCCTCCAGTGGTTTCTATGTCTAATATTGCGTACAATTTATTTTATTTAAAGTTGATGACATTCAGTTGAAAAATAGCTAATCAACCATCATTAATTTATGTTTATTACCTTCCTCCAAAAATACTACTTCCTACACGCACCATTGTACTGCCGCATTCTATTGCCAGTTGGTAATCACCAGACATCCCCATCGAAATAGTATCTAATTTAGAGTGCATAATATTTTGCGACTTTAATTGATCAAATATGGATTTTAAGTGTTGGAATTCTTTCTTCACTTGGTTTTTATTTTCTGTAAAGGTAGCCATTCCCATTAATCCACGTATCTGTATGTTTTCCATTTTGTTAAATGCATCAGAAGCTAATAAAGTTGCCAACTCTGTTTCATCAAGTCCAAATTTTGTTTCTTCTTCAGCTATATGGATTTGTAATAAACAGTCAATAACTCTATTGTTCTTAGCGGCTTGTTTATTTATTTCTTGTAACAATTTCAGGCTATCTACTCCATGAATCAACTGCACAAATGGTGCCATAAACTTCACCTTATTTGTTTGTACATGACCAATCATATGCCACTGAATATCTTTGGGCATTTCTTCCCATTTCTCAGTCATTTCTTGGATTTTGTTTTCACCAAAAATGCGTTGGCCTGCAGTATATGCTTCCATTAAATTAGCTACTGGTTTTGTTTTAGATACTGCAACAAGTATTACGTTATCTGGTAGTGTAGCTTGTATGTGTTGTAAATTAGTAGCTATTGCCATAGGGTCACTATTTATTTTATAGTAGTACTGAAACTATAGTTCATATGCGACAATGCCGTTTCTAAACTTAGGTTCAATATATGTACTTTTTTGGTGGCATAATCAAATTATTATTTGCTAATGCCTTAATTTTATTAATATGTGATGGGTAAAGCATGAAGCCAACTTCCTATTTTTCCTCATCGATTTGTTTCTTTTACGTCTAAAATAGAATGCTTACCTGAAAGGTATTCCATCCGTTGATCATTTTATAAATCTTTAACTGCCAGTAAAGGTAATAAATCTGTTGTGTACAGTATTTATGTGTCTAGATTATCTCAAACTGTACTGGTTTTAGCTATCTCTTTGCGAAATTGTAACTGATAAAATTCATTGTCAAGATACATCCCGAAATCCTGCTTAGCGGATGGTTGGTATGGCTGTTGCTGTTTATTCGTTACAATAAAATTGGTCTCTAATGCTGCAATAATTTCTTGTTTGCTGAAACCGATATGATCTTTCACTAAGCGATTTTATTCATATATTCTTTTAACAGCCGCACCCGAAAAGCTAATTTTTCTCGTATTTCTAAATAATATTGTTTTGGTAATCCTCTATAGTAGTTCCAACAATGTTCCAGTATAAGATTGCGTTTTAGTAACGATTTTATGAATGTAAATTGCTGGATGTGTATCCTTAATTACTATGTTTTCTAACCTAAAATCCTCTTATTTTTGATGAATTTGACGGTATCGCTTTTCTAAAGTTACTGTTTCTTGATTAGTATATGCTGGTTTTACAACTTGCAAAAATGACAAAGTATTAAAGTTTAATTGTGCTGCTAGTGCTGCAGTTAGATATTCATCGTAGGAGCGGCAAGTCACTAAGCACAATTTATGTCCAGCAAGGCGAACAGCTTTACAAGGAATTATTTTTGCCATGATAGATTAAAAGAAAAAGTCCGAAAGTTAAAAGAAATATATTTAATGACTTTTAACTTTTGGAAATTTAAACTATATAAATTGTTTAGAAACTTTTTCGGCTTTTTTACTTTCAGCATAATCGTAAAAACCTTCTCCAGATTTCACTCCTAATTTTCCAGCTCGTACCATATTTACTAACAAAGGACAAGGAGCATATTTAGGGTTTTTAAAACCGTCATACATAACATTCAATATCGCTAAACACACGTCTAGCCCAATGAAATCAGCTAACTGTAAAGGTCCCATTGGGTGTCCCATACCTAGTTTCATCACGGTGTCAATTTCATAAACACCAGCAACTTTATTGTACAATGTTTCAATCGCCTCATTAATCATTGGCATTAAAATTCTATTGGCTACAAAACCAGGATAGTCATTTACTTCAACAGGCGTTTTTCCTAGTTTTTCAGATAAGGACATAATTGTTTTTGTCACTTCATCACTAGTGTTGTATCCACGAATGATTTCGACTAATTTCATAATTGGCACTGGGTTCATAAAGTGCATTCCAATAACGCGTTCTGGATGCGTTACCACAGCTCCTATTTGAGTTATAGAAATAGAAGAGGTGTTAGTTGCTAGAATTGTATTGTGTGAACAAGCATCATTTAATTGCTTGAAGATATTTAGTTTTAATTCCACATTTTCTGTTGCCGCTTCAACAACTAAATCTGCCCCCACAACGCCATCTTTGATATCAGTGTAGGTAATAATATTAGTAATTGTTTTTGCTTTGTCTTCAATAGTAATTGTACCTTTAGTAACCATTCTATCAAGGTTTGCGGCAATTGTTGCCATTCCTTTATCTAGTGATTTCTCTGATACGTCAATTAATTTTACGGTAAACCCGCTTTGTGCAAACGTGTGAGCAATTCCGTTACCCATTGTTCCTGCACCTATTACTGCAATTATTTTCATTTAGTATGTATTTAATTTTAAAGTTTTCTCGTTTAACTTTTAAATCCGAATTGTATTTTTATTTTTTAAAGCAATCAATAATTTGGTATGCTACTTTTAATGCCTCTGTTGCTTGTTCTAAAGTTACAACTGGTTTTGTGTCATTTGTTATGGCATCAGCAAAAGTTTCTAATTCGTCAAGAATAGCATTATTTTGCTCCACATCAGGATTAGAGAAGTAGATTTGTTTTTTTACACCTTCAGCATTTTGCAAGATCATGTCAAAGTCACCAGGAACTTCCGGTGCATCTTTCATTTTTACAACCTCACATCTTTTTTCTAGGAAGTCAACTGAGATATAAGCATCTTTTTGAAAAAAACGTGTTTTACGCATGTTTTTCATCGAAATTCGGCTTGCCGTTAAATTAGCTACGCAGCCATTTTCAAATTCGATTCTAGCATTAGCGATGTCAGGAGTATCACTGATTACTGAAACACCGCTTACACTAATGTTTTTAACTTTTGATTGTACCACACTTAGAATAACGTCAATATCGTGAATCATTAAATCTAAAACCACAGGAACATCAGTACCACGCGGATTAAATTCAGCTAAGCGATGCGTTTCAATAAACATAGGATTTTCAATCATTCCCTTAGTAGCAATAAATGCTGGGTTAAAACGCTCTACGTGTCCCACTTGCCCTTTTACATTGTACTCATTAGCAAGCGCAATAATTTCATCGGCTTCTTCAATAGTATTTGAAATAGGTTTTTCTATAAAAACATGCTTTCCTGATTTGATTGCCACCTTAGCACATTTGTAATGTGATAGCGTAGGAGTCACAATATCGATAACATCAACAGCATGAATAAGAGTGGCTATTGTACTAAAGTGTTTGTAGCCAAACTCCTTAGAGATTTTGTCGGCATTTTCTTGATTAGGGTCATAAAAACCAACTAACTCATATTTTTCAGATTGTTGTAAAAGTCGTAAATGTATTTTTCCTAAGTGACCAGCACCTAATACTCCAATTTTCAGCATAATGATGTAATTTGTACAAAAATAGGAATTAATACTAAGAATGAATAGGGAATTATTACAATTATTAGTAGGCCATTTGTAAATTAAATCTGCTCAAAAATCTATAATAAATAGCCTTTCTGTTAATTCTTGATTCAAATATTATATAGTACTGATGGATATGATTTAGCAGTTAAATGGGAGTTGTGAATTTTAAAAGTAACCTTAATTTGTAAGGGATACTCTCTTAATCTCCTTTCTAACAGCTACTTTTAAAGTTTATAGTATTGTGATTGAACTTTATGTTGCAAATGAGAATTCTTTAATTAATTTTACAAAAATATAATTTACGACCATTGAAAGACACTGCCAAACATCAAGGACTTCGAAACCAATTAGTAAGCGTTTTACAAGAAAAAGGAATTACAGACAAAAATGTTTTAGATGCGATAAAAAAAATCCCTAGACACTTATTTTTGAATTCTAGCTTTGAAAATTACGCCTACCAAGACAAGGCATTTCCTATAGGAGCAGGTCAAACTATTTCACAACCTTATACAGTAGCATTTCAATCCCAATTATTAGAAATCAAAAAAGATCATAAAGTTTTAGAAATAGGTACAGGTTCTGGTTATCAAACGGCTGTTTTGTACTTAATGGGTGCTAAAGTATATAGTGTAGAACGTCAAAATGAGTTGTTCAAACAAACATCGAGTCTACTCCCAAAACTTGGAATAAGACCAAAACACCTGACCTTTGGGGATGGCTATAAAGGACTGCCAGGTTTTGCACCTTTTGATAGTATAATTGTAACTGCAGGCGCACCATTTATCCCGCAGCCATTAATGGCCCAACTAAAAATAGGAGGGAGACTTGTTATTCCGTTAGGAGATGATGTTCAAATAATGACATTATTGATTAGAAAGAACGAAACACAATTTGAAAAACACGAATTGGGAGAATTCCGTTTTGTTCCTTTATTAGAAGATAAAAATTAGCCGTTTATATTATTCTATTTTGGATCAAATTTATAGTATACTCTCTTTCAAGAATCGTTCTAAGCTTTCTTTTTCTCGCTGTAGTATAAAATGAATCATATCATCTTTATTTGGAGTCGTTAAACTTGTTTTTAAAGTTTGATGATAGTGCAGCTTACCACTTTCATCACTTTTTATAGTAACGATTTGAAAGTCATTTTGCAACAGAATATAATTCATCAGCAGTCGTGAGATTTTAGCATTACCATTGATAAAAGGCTGGATAGTGAATAGTTTCTGTTTAATTTTTGCCGCCAAAATAACTGGATGTAAACTGCTTCTATTACCTTCGTACCAATCAAACAGCGTTGCCATATCTTTTTGAATATCTACTGGTTCAGAAGGGCAGAAACTTTTATCTTTTACATTGATACTAATGTTTCTATATTTACCAGCTTCTTTTGGTGCAATTCCTCTGAGGAGCAGCTGGTGTAATTGTAGCAAGTCTTTAGTCAGAAAAGTGTTTCGTTGAATGCAGCTTTTTATATAGGCAATAGCTTCATTATGATTAATGGCTTCCAGATGTTCCCGCATACTTTTTCCCGCAATGGTTTGTCCTTCGTTAATAACTAAATCTGTTTCTGATAAAGTCAACGTATTTCCTTCCATTCGATTACTTTCAAACGTATATTCTAATGCCAACTGTTCCAGAATAGCCTCGTTTTTTACTGCATCAAATGGCTGAGTTCTAAGTTTTAACTGTTCAATAATGTCCAATTGCTTTTTGAAAGCAGTTAAATGGTTTGCTGGAGCTACATTTTGCGAAGACAGTAAATGTTCTTCTACCTTTTTTAAAGCTTTCAGTGCTAATTCTTCGTGTCCTATTTCATGAAGAATTTTCTCTTTCAACCAAGCAATCATTAAGGTTTCATAATCAATGTCTAGTAGCGATGCTAACTTTATTATTTGATCTTTGGTTGGTTTGCGTGTTCCTGTTTCAAACTTGCTAATTAATGCTTGATCTATAGTTGATAATTGTGCTAACTCTCGAGTTTTGAGCGATTTTGCTTCTCGTGCATTTTTAAGTAAAATATTCATCATCATTAGCTATGTAGTAAATAGTCTTGACAGTATTTGTCATCATCAATAACAGAAAAAAAGGTTAATCACTTAACCTTTCCTTTTTATTTGTACGCTTTCTTGATTCGGTCTAGATCACGTTTAGTATCTTGTTCTTTCAAGGATTCCCTTTTATCATAAGTCTTCTTACCACGACAAAGCCCTATTTCCAGTTTTGCCATTCCTTTTTCATTGGTAAACAATTTAAGAGGAACAATTGTAAGTCCTTTGGCTTGTACACTGCGTTCTAAACTTTTAAGTTCGCGTTTGTTTAAAAGTAATTTTCTTTCACTTCGGGCTTTGTGATTAAATTGGTTCCCAAAAGTATATTCTTCGATATAAGTATTGATGGCAAAAAGTTCGTTGTTGCTAAACTCACAAAAGCTTTCGGTAATATTAGCTTTGCCTAAACGAATTGATTTAATTTCGGTTCCTGCCAAAACAATTCCAGCAGTGAATTTCTCGATTATTTCATAATCAAATCGAGCTCTTTTATTTAATATATTGACAGTTTTTAGCATAGGATGACAAATGTAATAACAAATGTATGAATCAGCAATTTTTTTTACAAAATTGGCATAAATTTGCATTATGGAAAAGCAACAATCAAAAGACCCATTGCACGGAATAACTTTAAAAACAATTCTTGAAAAGTTAGTAGACTATTACGGGTTTGATACTTTGGGCGAATTGGTAAAAATCAAATGTTTCAATGAAAACCCCAGTATTAAATCAAGCCTTACATTTTTAAGAAAAACGGACTGGGCTCGCAAGCAAGTGGAAGATTTATACGTACAAAGCTTGAATAAATTTAATAAATAATCTTAATTCAGTTTATAGGAAATCATTACCCCTCCTCTGTAAGGAAACCATTCTCCACTTTTGTTAAAGTTCTTAGCAGTTTCATAACGGCTTCCGTCACTAATACGATAGCCTTTATAAAACCCTTGGTGCCAGCCACCTCCTATAAAACAATCTAAGAAAAATTTATCGTTTATCTTGGCTTTATATCCTACAGTTGAACCAAGGAAATATCCCTTTCCTTTTTCGTAATAATCAGTTCTTATGTAATTCCATTTTTGAAAATTGTAAATACTTGCGCCAATATGCGCACCTATATAAAACCCGTTGTCTTTGGCTTTAAAATGGTATCTGTACTCGGGGGTAAAAGTGTAAAACTCTCTAGGTATTCCATTAACTGAACCCCAAAAAGAGGCTAAGACATCAAAGTTTAGCGTCGATTTTTCACCAATACTTGTTTCAACACCTACATTTGGGATCGTCAATAAAGTGGTAAATGTGTTCACTTTTATATACGTTTGACTTTGAGATTGCATACCAAAGAGGAAAACTGCCAATAATACTAATTTTTTCATAAGAAGGTTTTTAACCAATTACGTATGTGTAGCTATTGGCTTTTAATTAATGAGTGGATAAAGTGGACTAATACAAATATAGCAGAAATAACAAGCAGAAAAAGAAAAAGACAAGTTGTTTCCACTTAACTAGCTGCTAATAATCGATAGTTTCTAAAACTTGATCCTCCTCAAATTACTGTTTTGATTTGTGATTATCTATTACATTACAGAATGGAAATACTGAATTTCGAATTAAAAATGGCAGAAGATTCTAATATTTGGATTCCATCTTTTTCAAAAATATTTCCATTACTATCTACAGCATCGGAGTAACCAAACCAGGGTTCGATGCAAAGAAAAGGAGCGTCTTTAGGTGTCCAAATTCCTAAATGTGGAAATCCTTCAAATTCCACCGCTAGTAAAGGTTTTTTGTTTTCTAAAATAGTAATGGATTTAGATTCTAATGATTTAAAAATTAATGCATCTTTTTCGAACAATTGATAATTTAGGTTAACTATACCTTCTGTCGTGGTTAATGACGCTGTTTCAGCCGAAATTAGATTGTTTTCTAATAAAGTGTATTCCAGCTTTTCGTTATTTTCAAACTGTAATGAATAATCCTCAAAATTTTCTGCCAATGAAAAAGCAGGATGAGCTCCAATAGAAAAAGGCATTTTACTAGTGCCATTATTTTTTACTTTATAGCTAATTGCTAAAGCATTTTCGGTAAGCGTATATTTGATTTGCAATTCAAACTCAAAAGGATATACTTTTAAAGTTTCCTGATTAGCCTGCAGTGAAAAGGTGGCGCTATCATCTTGTTGCTCTATCAATGTAAATGTCATATCTCTCGCAAAACCATGTCTGGACAAATGATAGGGAGTATCGTTGTAAGTAAAAGTATTGTCTTTTAATGTACCAACAATAGGGAAAAGGATGGGGGAGTGCTTGCCCCAAAATTCAGGATTTCCTTCCCAAATATATTCTTTGTTAGTACTGTTCTTTTTCAGTGAGCACAATTCGGCTCCAGCATGTTTAATTGTGGCTGACAGAGTAGCATTTGCAATTGTTGTTGTCAAAGTATATGATTTTTGATTGTAGAATTATAATGTAAATATCTTTTTTTATTTGTTTTCACAGCTCCTATTAAAAGTAAAACTAGGTCTTAAATTAAGATTTGATAAAATTAGAATTAAAAGTATCAGATTACTATTCGTATCGATAATTTTTTATTAATTTGGATGTAAAATAATAACACATGAAAAATATTAGGTTCAAAGCCATTCTTCAATTGGCTTTATTATTAGGGGTTTCCTCCCTTTGGGCGCAACAGTCGCAAGCAACTGCACCAACCACTCCAATATCAAAATACAATTATCATGATGCTTTTGCACCATTTTTTTATACCAAAAATGGAACAAGTACACGATCTGCAAGTGGCCAACCTGGTGCTGAATATTGGCAAAACAGAGCTGATTATGTTCTTACAGCCAAATTAAATGCGCAAACAAATGAAATTACAGGGACAGATGTCATTACGTACACCAATAATAGCCCGGATAAAATGAATTTCGTTTGGATGAATGTTGACCAAAACTTATTCAAAGCTGATTCTCGTGGTAATGCTGTTGTGCCTCTTACAGGTAGTCGCAATGGAGCACAAGGAGAAGTTTTTGACGGTGGACATAAAATTAAATCGGTTAAAATTGTAAATTCAGTTAATGGAAAAAGCACAGAAGTAGACGCAAAATTTTTAATTACTGATACGAGAATGCAGATTTACCTTCCTCAAGAGTTAAAAGCTAAGGGAGGAACCGTGAAGATCAAAATTGATTTTTCTTATATTTCACCTAAAGAAGGTTCAGATCGCACGGGAGTTTTAGATACAAAAAATGGAAAAATATTTACTATAGCACAATGGTATCCCCGTATGTGTGTTTATGATGATGTTCGCGGATGGAACACTAATCCTTATTTAGGTGCATCAGAGTTTTACTTAG
>Ga0070748_1001113_pt1 | contig 12643 bp, 23 predicted proteins | sample VirMetDEL_Nov_12_FD_77015 | JGI IMG/M metagenome (GOLD analysis project Ga0070748, IMG submission 77015) | Aqueous microbial communities from the Delaware River and Bay under freshwater to marine salinity gradient to study organic matter... | ecosystem: Environmental > Aquatic > Marine > Coastal...
CGGAACGAAGGATTTGATCTCGCAAAACATCGACTGAAAATAAAACGCATGGCCAAGAAAAAAAGTTGTTGACTATCCGATCGCGTCGCGATAAGCTCCGGGAATGAACACGACGCAAGTAGTTCGCTTTCGCCCCGCGCATCTCTCGGCTTTCGAGAGGTTCAATGTTCCGTCAGTCTGCGGCTGCTGCGGTCGCGAGGGGCTGAAGAAAACCGTCAAGGTAACCAACGGCGTCACCACGATGTTCATGGGCACGGGCTGCGCTGCCAAGGCTTGCAAGCTCTCGACGGACGCCTTCAAGGCCGCGCAAGGCAAGGCTGCGGCGAATGCGCACAAGGCGTTCTTAGACATGCTCTGCCCAGAGTTCGCTGGACAGAGCGCGAAGCAAGTAGCGCTCGTCGGTGCATGGTTGGCTCGTTTCGAGGTCTACGATCGGACCGGCGTCGTTCAGGCGCAAGACTCGGACACGGCGCGCAGTACGTACGCTACGGCGATCGACGCACTTGGGCTCGGAATCGACGGGAAGGATTCCAAGCTCGCGCAATGTCACAAGTTCACGGCGGAGCAGACGATCGCGGCGCTTCCGTACGTGCGAGCAGCTTTCGTCGGTTGGAAGGGCGAAGAAGAAGCGAACCGTCGTGGAATCGGGACGATCGCGTGGCTTGAGCAAATCGTCAACGCATCGTAAAAAAGTTGTTGACTATATGAACTCGATCCTGTAGAGTCGTCTGGTCAGCAAACGAGACGGGGCAAGACGAACATGATGAAGCAAATTGGCAACAAGGAAATTCCGCAAGAGATGTTCGATGTGCTGGTTTCTGAGTTTGAACTATGCCGTACGGCATTACAAGATAAGGATGAAACAATGCCGACTGACGAGCAATTGATCGCAACAATGTTTTCCTTTCCAGTTTGGAAAGGCGCGACAGTTTTTGAAATGTGCAAGGCGCTAGATATCAAGCCCGACATGAGCCCGATCGTGTCGGATGAGGCGCACGCGCGATCGCCTCAAGTTTTGCTTTGCAAGCAAATGCAGCGCTTGTTTGTTGGGTGCGCATCTCCAGATTTTGGAGCGACGGCGTTCTTTATGAAGAACGCCCAATTACAGATCGCTAACGAGTCGAGCACGTTCAATCCGACCTCACGCGAAAGCGAAAATAATGCTTGACATCGAATTGAACGCGCTCGCCATGCTGGTTCAGCGCGAGACAGCCGAGATGGTTGCGGCGAACGTGGAGCGTTTGGCGAACGGATATTCGCAAGCATATTCGGACTTTGAAACGGACTCGAGCCGCGCATTGCGGCGCGAACTTGTCGAGAGAAAGATCTTGGCAGAAGATGTCAAGTAAAACTTTCGACGATTGCCAACACGCGCACGTCGTGTCCGAGGTCTGTGATCAGACGCTCGGCGTGCTCTGCCTCGGTTGCAACACGATTATCGAGGTTTGCTGGGGTGATGACCATATCCCGGAATCGCTCTGGAATCGTGCGTGCGAGAACGACAAGGAAGCGAATCCATGCGAGCAAAACCGTGACGATTACTGCGCGCTATGCGGCGAACACATGGAGCCGAAGTGAGCGATAGGATCCGATGCAATCTTCGCGGAATCAATGGCACCGAACCACTCACAGGCGAAGCTGCGAAAGATAGTCCATGGACACGCGGACCCGTCGACGATCTTTATGGGATGCATGTTCAGATCCGACCGAACAAACCGGACGCGCTGAACGCAGGATGCTACGGAACGATCCGCTCCGCGCCGCACTATCTGCGGGACTATCCGTTGCCGTATTATCAGGTGATCGAGGACGGGACCGACTCAGGAAACTTTCACCACGCCGACGATTTGATCCCTGCGCAGGACGTACCAGTAACGTTCAAGCCGTGGGCACGGAGGTGACATGAGCGCTTGGTCTCTCAGCCTCGTACGTCGCATCCTTGGACTTCCAGAGATCCATTCACCATCGCGCGCCTTCTTCAATCCATATCTCATTCACGAGGCCGTCGAGCGCGGTAGACGTATGTCCGCGGCTCCGCCATGGTACGCCGTGCGTGGACCTCGTGAGCCGTACGAATGGCCGGAGCTGCGCCGGGCTGCGCGACTCTTGCGACGAATGATTCGACGCCATTGGTTCGTGCTGCTGACGGAGCCGAGAGCGCCATTGTCGATGGCGATCCAGACGGCGATGATGAATCCACCGGAGCAGCCGGAGATGAAACGGATGTATGACGAGATCCGATCGCTGCTCGACGCTGGCAAGATCCAGATCCGTCCCGATGTCGCGGCGGAGTGGCAAAAAGAATTTGGCGTGCAGGTAGAAAAGATCTTGACATGACCGAAGTAGACAAAAAGAGCGTCGCATACATCGCACGCGAAATGGCGAAGCTTTACAAGGCGATAGGTCCACGGTCTATCAAAACGCTGCGCTCTGGATCTCGCGTTGATCACTTTACTCAACAGATCGAGTTCTCTCCGGTTTACGTCACCAGCGACGGAGTCAAGTGGATTCGTGCGGCGGAAGCGCTCGTTGCTCCGTGTGAACGCGAGTCGGTCAGCGCCGACGATCTCGCGCTTGCTTTTGAGGCAACGCATGATCCATCCACCGACATGCCGTGCGTGCGAGATTTTGGGACGTGGAATTGGAGCAGCGGACCAGTTTTCAGTAACAATTTGTCTTGACACGCGATCTTGCCGACGGTTAGTGATCCCAAACTATGACAAACTGCGGCGAAACAAGCAGATCCGAAAATCGACGCAAGCTAGAAAAAAGTTGTTGATTGTTCCTGAGTCATGCCGTAAGCTCATCTTCGTCGACGCGGTGACGCGAGACAGAAAGAGGATGCGGAGATGAGCACAGCGGCGAAAGCAAAGGCGGAACAAGCGGCGCGAGTGATGGCAGACAATTTTAGCGACTTCGCTGGCGAAGTTGTCACTGCGACGGTTGCGACTTTGGCGGATGGCGTTGCCGTTGTTTTTCGCTTCGAGACCGAAGCCGGTATCGATCGCGCACTCGCTGCCCACGCGCTGTTTGGTGCGCCCGCTCCGACGGAACGACGCCCAGCGCGGGCTGGCCTAGGTCCTACGATTCGATGGCGCTTCAACTGATTCGCCAATTAAGAAGAGAACTTGAAAGGAAACGACAAGAGCGAACATGAGCAACCAAATCAAAATCGGCACGACGACGCAACCCAACGGCGAAGGCGGTTCGACCTGGTGCGGAATCAAGCGAGTCGACCGCAAAGAGGATGGGATCGAGTTCGTGGCAATGACGCACCAAGGGGAACGCAAGGTCTACGTCTCGGCTGCGCCCGCTGCGAAGTTCCTTGCATCTCGCGGTTTCTCGCCCAAAGGGAAGCGGATCTGAGAATCGACATCCGTGGAAAGAAAGTTGTTGATTCTTTCCACGGACTCAGGTAAGTTCTGGTTACAAGGTCGGACGAGAGGCGGAGCAATGTCGAGCGGATACAACAAAGCACGTGAGCAAGCACTGAATATGGGCAAAGCGGCACACAAGCGCGGAGATCGCCGACTGTGCATGCTGGACGCGGAATTCGCTGCATTCTACGCGGAATGGAAGGCTCGTAATTCGCGCCGCGCGCTCTCGCTCGGGATGCAGTGGTATTGCGGATGGGACCGCGCGATCGTGCGCAGTGAATCAAACGTTTCGTAGGGAGACTTGAAAATGAGAATCGCGCATTCTTTTCTGGACCGTTCGTCGGTCCCTACTTGGAAATATGAGCGTGCCGTGCGCGTTACGATGGAGACGATCTTGCTTGTCGTGTGCGCTGCTCCGGTTGTCACCGGATGGCGTTCGTTGCTCGCGCAAATTATCGTCGGAGCGCTCCGGTTGCACCAGGCGGAAGTCGGACGCGAGAAGGCGTCGATCATGTCGCGACCGAAGGAGCAAGGGCTCATTGCGGAGCCGATGTTGATATTCTCCAAGCGTCAACGGATCGCGGTGCTCGATGCGCGTGAAGCGATCATCGCGTGGGTTTGGCCAGTGCTCGTTCCGCTTGTCGCAGCGGCCGAGACAAACGCGTGGACGTGGGCGCTCCAATTCGGTTTCTTTGCGACGTTGATTCGCGTTGGGTTCGACAAGTGGGTGATGCCGAGGTGGCGCGCGAGTCGCGTCGAATGGCGCAAGGTAAATTTCAAGCAACGCCGCGCGGTCGTGATCGGCGAAGTCGGAGAAGGAAAGACTGACTGCGGATTGAATCGGGTGTCTCCAGAATGGCGAGCAGCGTTTGACCGTGCGCGAGAGCGAGACGAGAGAGTGCGAAGTCATGAGCACGAATGAGCTTGACGTGAAAGTAGGAATCGGAGTCGCGGTGTTCGTCCACGATCCATACGGACGAACACCAAAGACGCTCGCTGACGAACTCGGAAAGTGGACCGAGTATAAGATCGTCGACGAAAACCGAGCAAGTTGGATCGCGCAGAACGGTCAGTGGTTGCATTCGCAGATCAAGATCAACAAGAAGACCTTGGAAGCGCGCGGAGGTTCACGGATCATGTGGTCGCGAGACGCGATCGTAAAAGAATGGAACGAAGGCGAATTCAAGAGCAAGGACGCGAATAGCTTGGCTGAACTGGTCAAGCGCGCAGACGTTGACGCGTTGATTTCGGTCGCGAAGATCTTTGGATGGGAACTGGAGAAACCATGAACAAAGAAGATCTCCTCGTGCGCGCTCACCGTGAAGCGCAACTGCGCAGCGTTCCGGTTGCACAGGTTTTACTTGAGCAGCTAGCCAAGCTTCATGAGATCGTCGAACGGTCGGATATTCTGGACATGCATGACGGCTGCACTCCGAACGGCGGATGTCCAATCGCTGCGTTCCGACGCGACTACAACGCGGCGAAGTCTCATGCGGAATCGCTTGGGCTCATGCCAACGCACCAGCTTGAGGCGCAAGTCAAGAGCCGATCGGCACAAGAACCAAGGTTCAAGATCGGAAAGAAAGGACTTGCGATTCTCACCGAGAAGTTTGGCCGGGAACTGACGCAGGAAGAGATCGATGGACTGGAACGTGGCGCAGAAGAAGATGTGGTGAGCCCATGACTCCCATCGAAGTCAAGTGCCACTTCTGCAAAGTGCAGCCCGGCGAATTCTGTGTGGACAAAAACGGGAATCGAAGATCTGGCGGACACCATGCAGTGCGGATTCGATTCGCCCAAACCGGTAACCTTCAGGCCGTTGGCGGCATGGTCAGCTCTGCGAACAAACTGGTCAAGATAAACCGCAAACGCTCAGTCAAACGATCGACGGGCTGATGTTCCCAGAGCCGAGCACAGAGACTTCTTCCGCGCCAATGACGACGTCCGTGGTTGCGTTATCCGCTTTGAATACGTCCGCGCTTGCTTGCGAAACGATCGCGGCAAGCTCGGTCGAATAAATGAACCCACTGTCTCCGCCCAACGAATTGAACCCACCGATCGGGGCGTTCAAGATGAACGACTGGATCGCGGCAAGTCCGGCCGCTTGGATCGCTGGCCCCGAGACGGTCGGCGACGTGCGCGCGTAGGCCGTGATTGAGTACGGGACCAAGACGTTTGCTGCGCTCGCGACTTGCGCCGTCGTGCCCCATGGCTCTACCAATGTCTGCGCGTTCAGCAGCAGCCGAGCGACGTCAGCGGCCGGAAGCGCACCGGATGGTCCAGCGGCGATTGTCCGGACGACGCCGTTACCGGGAGGCGTACGCGTGCGCGTCCGATTCACTGCGATGCGCGAGCCATCCGATCGGAGCGTGCGTCGAAGAATCGTGTCGTATGCGGCCTTAGGTCCGTTCGGTGAGAGAAGCGCCGGAGTTCCACGTGCTCGGTTCACGAAGTCGATCAACGGCTCTTCATCTTGACCGACGAGCGGGGCCAAGTTTGTCACGGTCACACCGTTTGACGACGTCACGACAGTGTCGATGCCGCCAACTCCGGATGTTGATCCCGTACCAGGCTCGACGGCGCGGAAGTTGACCGTTTGCGTCGGGAATGCGCCTGAACCTGACCACGGACCAAGCGTGACAGTCTCGATGTTTTTGTACGTCTTTGATAGGAGATCGTTTTTTACGAAGTACGTGCCCGGAGCGAACGACCACGAGCCGCCTTTCGTGTTTGTCAGCAAGCATGGACCTTGCGCGAAGTCTGCCTCGTACGGCGAAACTCCGAACTGAGACAAACCCCAAAAGGTTGCCCACGTTCGCCCCGCGTCGACGACGAAGCTTCCGTATTGAGCACGGATCGCATTTCGGATCGTCGTGTTCCAAAGACTCGCGGCCCATGAAGAAAACGTCGTAATGAGCGAGCGCGGAGCTTCGGTCGGTTGCATGGACGTGATTGGAAGTCCAGCAAGATCTGCAAGCGCAAAAAGTAGCGTCCAGACTTGCTCTGCCGTGAGTTCGTCAACTAAGTCGTCGATAGCGAAGCTCATGTTTGCCCCGTGAAACCGTTAAGAAAAACTAAGCCAAGTACGAACCGCGCGAACTGGTCAGCGGTCAAGAGGACTTCGTTGCCACGGTCGACGATTGGATCCGGCTCGCGCGTTGCTCCGCGACAACTCGAGTTTTTGCGCCGTTGCTCGTCAATCATGTAATCACCAGCTCGGAAGCGCGAAGGACAAGCTCGAATGGGCCATCATCGTCCGTCTCAATCTTGACCAGAATCAACGCGTCAAGTCCGCCCGAATCGGTGCGCGTCTGTTCGATCTCGACGCCCGCACTTGCGATGCGCTCGTCCGCGCTGATTTGGTCTTCCATGACCGATGCTTCTGCGTCTAGTTCGTCCGTGCTCATCTCGTGCAACAAGAGCCGCTTCGCATCGTATCCACGCTCGGGTGCGTCGGGAAGCGAGCCCGGTGGAGTGTCCAAGATGCGTCGCACGTAGTTCTCGACGATGCGTTGCGCGGCTTTGTCACCAGGGCGCAGCGACGTGATCGAACGGAACGTCGGATGAATGTCCGTTGATACGTCCCACGCTGTTCCAAGGGGGCCAGTCATTTCGACTACGCGTCCCTCCACGCGAGCAATGCGGCAGCCACAACGATTGACGCGACGAACCCGAGAAGTGCGTATGTCGGAGAAAGCCACCACTGCTTCCCGAGCAAAACGTCACGAGCCGAAGTGTATGCGACAGAAAACACGACCACGAAGAATGCCGCAATTTGCAGCAACGCTCCAACGGGGGCACTTGGCTTTTGTTTTTCGCGTTCTTCCCACACGGACTGTTCCAACACGGTGAACGATTCCACGCTCACGCCCAATTTGAGCGCTTCTTTCGCGCCGTTTCCGATCGTTGCAGCGCCATCGCGCGTTGACATGCGCTCGAACTTCACTGTTTGTTTCGGTCGCGTTCCACCGGCCCATGGACCAAGTGAGATCGGTTCAACGTTGCAATAAACCGATCCGTCGGGTTGATCCAATCCGAAGCTTCCGCGCGGAAACGTCCAGTTGCCACCGCCAGAGTTTTCCAGGACGACCACCGCATGTAAACGACCAATCATATTCACTGCGCCTCCAATACGATTGAGCTTGTACGTGTAATCGAACCGAGCGAAGACGCAAGGGTCGCGAATGCCGAGATAACGCTGGGCAAGCTCGGAGCAGCGGCAACGGTTGCGCACGCAGCGAGAAGCGCTGCTCTCATATCGTCCACGGCTGGACCAAGCGCAACTGGTTCCGGCGTGGGCACTGGACTCGATGTCGTGAACGTCGCCGTGGTCGTCGTGTGTACTTCCTCGACAGACTCGCCCAGGTACGCAGAGGCAAACGGCAGCGATCGGTTGCCGTCCGCGAACACGATCAAGACTTCGCCGCTTGGCGCACACTCAGTCGTAACTCCGGGAAGACCATGCGCCTTGTCGACGAGCAGTTGATCGGGAAGCCCGGCGATCGCATCGACCGCTTGAAGCTGCAAACGGTCTGCAATCTGCTCGATGATGCGGTAGCGGTACGTCCCGAGAAACCGAAGCTTGCGTGCCTCATGCCGAGCAGCGCGGAACGGATCCTGCTCGCGCGTGTAAACTTCCGCGACGAGCTTGTTCGTGCTCAAAAGAATTCGCGTGTGCCGAACTCGGATCTGAATCGAGAGCGAATCGGAAGTGACGAGCGCGCCTGGCATGACTGCGGCGACGTCGGATTCTTCGATGAGGCAATCCGCGATCCCGTTCTTCCCGTCGAACGGTTCAACGATCGCGCGGAACTCGGCAAGGTCTGGCCGTGAACCGACCTCGGTCACGCCGTCGTCGCGCACGTACCAGTCCCCGAGCGCATCCATGTTTGACCCGGCAGAGACGGTCGGATCGAATGACCAATGGACGCCAAGTGTTCCGGGATCCGCTTCTACAGATTCGCCAACGGAAGACGCAAGAGCTTGCGCAATGTCCGCTCGGGATAAGTTCGCATCGTTCTGGAAAGCAAGTCCAGCGGGCGCACGTCGCCATCCACCAGCCCCGGCGACAACTCGAATTGAGCGAACGCCGCCATGAACTCCAGCGTCGATGCACGTGCCGATCCCGGTCCAGGAACCGACGACGAGTTCGACTGGATCGTTTTCGGAGGGGCCAAGATCGTCCGTGAACGTAAGGTTGGCCAACCAGAGGCGTCGGAACGGGACGTCGATTTCGGCAGAATTAAGTGCGAATCCGTTTGCAGTTGCCACGCGTGGAGCGTAGCACGCACACGGCCACGTCTATACTAGCTCAAACTGAACTTCGTTGAACCGCACACTTCCACGAGGTGTACGCATACCACCGCTCAACTTTTTAAGTTGCCATCCGCCCTCGGTCTCGTACTTTGTCGAGATATGGGACCTGACTTCGCTTAAAATATCCATGGAGACGGGTCCCGCGTAAAGTGGAAAATCACTCGCATGTATACTCATGAACGCTTCGGCGAGATGGTCGATGTAGACACAAATCCTCGTACCAGGAGTCTCAATAAGCGAGTCTATGTGTGTCTCCACATACGCCGACAGCATATCGACAAGCTTGTTAGTATAATTCGCACGCACTCTTTCGGCCTCGTTTTTACTAATCATAGGATGATGATACGCGAATCGAATCTTGTTGACAAGCAAAATCGTGCGTGGCAAAGTGGATCGCCAAGCAACGAGGCGCGACAGCGCCATTACCGCAACTGCGCCGGAACGCAGCCAAGCATCGGAGGAAGTCATGTAGGACGACAGAAGTCGTAACAGCCGGAGAAGAGCGGCAAACAATCGAGAACAGCCCGCCATTGTGCGGGCTTAACCCATTGAGGAATATGATTTGCGCGCATTGCGGAGTCTCGTGTGTCTTTCACAACGAAAGAGGATCTTGCGCGCCGTGCAAAGACGGGTGCACAGGTCAACTGGTAGCAACAATTCGCATTGAGAAGAAACCTACGATGGGAATGAATTCGCAAATGGATCAGAAAACAAAACAACTGATTGAATCGTCTCGTGATTACGAGATTCCAGAAGTCACTGGTCAAGCTGTCGGTCTTGCTTGTGAAGCTGTCGCCGATCTGCGCATCGCCATATTGGAGCAAGACAAACGTGCTCGGCACGCGGAAGAAGAGCGGGATTTGTTCAGCAAGCGAATCGACGAACTCGAAGCCGAGAATGCGGCATGGCGCAAAGACGTTGAAGACGCAGCGGGCGAACTTCTCGTCAGCATTCCATCGCCAGGCTCGGAAGCGGCCAAGATGCTTCTCGCGAATCGAGCAATGGTTCGCGAGCTGTCGGCGAACAGAGATCGGATCGCGGAATTGGAAAAACCAATCACTGGCGACGTTGTCCCAACGAACGAGAACTTCGTCCGCGTGGCCATGGCGGAGCACTGCGCACCGTCGTCAATGGATGACCGATACGTTCAAGAATGGTCACGTCGATTCGGCCCAGCGCTGGACATTATTCGAGCGCGCGTCGCGTTCAAGGTCAACGAATTGGAGACCGAGCAAGACGCATCGTGGGCCGTCTTTGAAAAAGAAGCGCTAGACGCAATTGGTCTTGAAATCATTGGGATGATCGTCGATCCAGGTACAGACATTCCTGGGATGATTAAAAATGTCCACACGCATTACGCTAACAGATTGCGCGTTATGGACGAGCGCAGATTGGACGCGGAAGATCGGTGTAGCAAGGCAGAAAAGCAGCGAGACTCGTATAAAAGAATATCGAGCATCAAGAAGGCAAAGTGATCACGTCGCTGTCTTAGTTTTCGCGAGTTTTAGCGCCAACGCTTTTAACTCTGCGTTCGCCTGAGCAATCAATCGATCCGCTTCTTTATCCGCCGCAGTCGCTTCCACTTTCAGCAGCGGCAACTGAACAGGCTTCTTCCATTCGTGAAGTTTGACCGTTCGTTTCCACTTGCCAGGCTTGATAACGTCAATTGGTCCGATCGCTTCGATCGTGACCTTTTTGATGTCCAGACCTTTCAAGCGTGGATCCGACAAATCCCACACCCGAGCGCGTCGTCCAGTTCCGAGCGGACCAGTCGCCGAGTTACCTTTTTTCATCCCAGCGCGCAGCTTTGGAATGAACGTATCCACGTCGTAATCGTGATCCGACTGCGTCCACATTTCGTACGTGTATTCGCCGACCCAAATCTTTTCGGTCTTTTGGAGAGCGACGGACCCAGCGAATCCAGGCTGCTGCATGTCCTGGATCTCAACCTCGCGGGAACCCAGCTTCGCGCCTCCAGGCGGAACGATACCAGGCGAGAAGAGCGTGTCGGAACCCTCGGACAATCGGAAACGGTTGTAGCTGGCAGACGCGCGAAGCGGAGACTTGAATCCCACGCGGGAAGGCTAGCCGGAGATCGCGCGCAGACAATCAGACGTTGCTGGACGATTTTTGTTGACCGGGCGAACTCTGCGGATATTGTGGACAGGTCTCACGGGAGGCGCAGTAGGTAGCTCCGCCGCGCCACTCTTTCCCCCTCGTGAGATAAGGATTCCCGTGAAGACGACGATTGAAAGAATTGGCCCCATTCAAGCATCGAAGTACCTGGAGACCAGGACGCGCAATCGACAGATCAACAAGCGCACCGTCGATCGGTATGCTGCGGTGATGAATGCTGGTGCATGGGAGTTGACCCACCAAGGCATCGCCTTCGATAAAGAAGGGAAACTATTCGACGGGCAGCACAGAATGGCAGCAGTTGTCCAATCTGGAAGAACGATCGAATTCTCCGTGGCGCGATACGTGAAGAGCGACGACGTCCCGATGCTGGTTGTCGACTCCGGTTATGCTCGGAACGCGGGCGATCGTCTTGTTATTGGCGGGATTGTCGACGCTCACGGCCGGACGATCTATTCGATTCTGCGCGGGATGCTCGCCATCGACCGCGGGATATGCAGCGCGCAGCAACTTCATCCGCACGAGACAAGAATTATCTACGAAGCGGAGTCGAAGAACATCGACTTCGTTCTGGAAACATTCGGCGTCGCTCACTCAAAACAATGGAACTCGGCAGTGCGCGCGTCGTTCGCGTATTGTTACGCATTCGCTCCGAAAGAGGTCGCGGCACTCGCCGTCATTCTGAAGGAAAAAAGTGGAATCAAGAAAGGATCCGCCGCGCAAGCATTCGTCAATGCGCTTGCTGATGGTCGAATCGACCTGGGCAACGATCGTATCGACTCGTTTGCGAAGTGCTTGTGGCTGATTCGATGCCACATCGAAGACAAACCCATCGAGCGTGTGAAGACGACGGCGTCAATCTTTGGCTGGGCTACACGTCAACGGCAACTCGCAAACGTGCCAACGATTTCAGACGCTCTCGCCTAGGCAAGCGCGCCGTACTGTTCCGCGAAGTTGTCCAGCGCATCTCGCACCTCTCGCGCAATCATCTTCGCGCTGGTCAAGTCGACGCCGTTGAATGGTCCAATCTGGCCGATCGAGATGCCACCACCCGCGCGCCCGCCAATCCCACCAATTCCGGGCGCGTCTGGCATCATTGCGCGAGCTGCGGAGTCCATTCGATCTGCTGAGTCATCTAGACCAAGCGCGGCTCCTTCGCCAAGATTGCGCCCGATCTCGCGACGCCACTTTGCAGCCGGGGACTTGATCTCGGCTTCGTCCTTCGCGGCCTTCTCGGCTTCTTGCACAAGACCACGTGCGGACGATGCAACCTTGCCTTTTGTTTCTTCCAGCCCGGCAACGATTCCGAGTCCAAGGTTCTTCCCGATTGGCGGACCAGCGGCAGCGGCTTGCTTATCCGCGCCTTTGGGCATGGGGGCAGAGACAGGCTTCGCGACGTCCGGCTTGTCGACGTAGTACTTTCCGCTTTTGTTCCGCTTATCGAATGCTTCTTCGCGCTCTGCCTGAGTTGTGAACCCAAGATCTTCTTTAAGTTTTTCCTTGATCTGCTTTGCGCTGTTTTCGTCCCATTGTTTTTTGAGTTCGATGGCTTGTCCAAGCGCGAGAGCGATGGCACCGATCGCCGCTGCGTAAGGAAGCAATGGAGCGGTCGCAACAAGGGCGGCACGACCGAACGAGAGCAACGCCCCGCCCGCCTTCACTGCGCCAAGCGCAATGCCTACGCCCATGAGACCAAACGACGCTTTGATCGCAAGCGCTCCGGCACTGAATGCGGTCATCAGGCCGATCCCATTTGGAAGCAAATTCAGCGCGGGCTGAATCGCGATGCGCAGTTTCAGCCACGCAATCTCAGC
>Ga0070748_1001116_pt1 | contig 12624 bp, 6 predicted proteins | sample VirMetDEL_Nov_12_FD_77015 | JGI IMG/M metagenome (GOLD analysis project Ga0070748, IMG submission 77015) | Aqueous microbial communities from the Delaware River and Bay under freshwater to marine salinity gradient to study organic matter... | ecosystem: Environmental > Aquatic > Marine > Coastal ...
TAAGCTTTAACCCACGCCATCCAATACACTACGTACTTTGTGGTAACGCTCTTGTTGATCTTCGTTTAATACACTGTTTTCCACGGTTTTAATGCACTTCTTAATCAGCTGATTGGCCACTTTGGGCGCGGCAATGTTGTGTGATCTTGCGGCAATTAACTGCAATAAATTTAAAGCGATGGAGGCATTTTTAGGCATGATAGTAAATGCTTGAGTAAAAGACTCCATGGCATTGTCGATATCTCCTCTACGATAAAAATTCACCGCATTGTTGTTCAGTTCTCGCGAACTAAATTTAATAGAGGATTTTTCTTTTATTTCTTGCTGAATGTATTGTAAAAATATTTCACCTTGATCAGATTGGTTTTTACAACGAAATTCAATTTGTTCAAGTATGGCCTGAGAACGCTCATGTAATCCCAGTTCATGAAAGGCTTTGGCTTTATCAAGTAGGGCGTCTACCCCTTCATTTTCCCAACTTTCTTCGTCTAGTTGCTCAATCAATGAACGGGCTTTTTCTTTTTCGTTTTCGAGGTAAAGCAGACGTATATTGATTATTTTAATTTGCTCTTGCATCTCTGCCTTAGGAAAGGCAACTTTTAACTGGCGCACATATTCATTGGCTTGTTTAACCAATTTATCGGTATCTTCTACCTCAGCCGTCATGGCGTAATCTATGCCTGAGCGCGCAACATTTAAATAATTTTCGGGTTTATCATGAATCGAGTTCTTGGCAAATCTGACGATCTTTTTGGCTGCATCAAATTGGGTTTCATAATCGTGGGTAATACGTGATAAATCCAAGGCAGTTTTATGGCGGCGAATATTACGAGGGGAAATTTCGGTGGCCATTAATACACATTCTAGTGCTGTTTCAAAATCATTTTGTTTGATTTGCAAGGCTGTTAATAAGTCATAGGCGGCCAGTTGAGAGTCGGGTTTAAAGGCCAAACGTAGTACCAATTTTTCGGCCGACTCATCTTCATCTAAACGTAAATAGGCATTAACCAAGCCCAATTGCGCCCACGTAAAAGTTTGTACTTTTAAGATGGCCAGATAAAAATCTTTGGCTTGAGTAAAGTTGCCACAAGCACAGAGCATTTCGCCTTTGATTTTTAATGCCAGTGGAAAAAATTCAGAATTTTTAGGATTGGCTAAAAATAATTCAACTTCGGAAAGAGCTCGTGGATATTGGCTTTTTTCAATGCAAATATACACTTCATGCAGGGCTTTTTTACGTGCCAAAACACGGCTCAAACGCCGGTCTAATTCTTTAACGGTAAAAGGTTTGGCTAAAAAGTCGTCGGGTTGTAACTCGATAATACTTTGTACCAAGTCGGAATTAGTATCGGCACTAATAAATACAAAAGCGGTACTGGAAGGTAATTCGCCATTTGTTCTAATTTCGTCGTAAAAATAATAGCCGTCTTGTTCGCGTTTAAGATTATAAGAGCAAATGATCAGATCATAACGTTGACTACGAATAGTAGTGAGCGCCAGACTAATTTTGTCCACGTAGGTGATATTACTGAAGCCTAACTCTTCAAGAGAGTACTTCATATAACCTTTAGCGAGCACTTGATCGTCTACGATAAGAACTTTGCTGTCTTTAGCGAGTTGAGAATTCATGAATGACCGATTTTCCTTACGTCCTTTAGGTTATCGTATTTTTGACTGAAATATTAAGTACTTAAATGCAAAAAGCTAAAGAAGATGTGTCATTCAGCAATATAGTTTAAACAGGAGTTAAAAATAACAGGGCTAACATGCCTGAAAAACGTGGGAATGAAAAGCCGGAAATAGAACTAGCCGTATATTATCGCGCAATATATACAATGGTTTTAGCAAAACAATAAGAGATGAATTTATATGGATAATATCAAGAAGTGGTGGACGCTACTGGGCTTGAACCAGTGACCCCCGCCTTGTAAGGGCGATGCTCTCCCAACTGAGCTAAGCGTCCGGGATATTGATTTTTAAGAAGAAATTTGGTGGACGCTACTGGGCTTGAACCAGTGACCCGCCTTGTAAGGCTCCGATATCTGTCATAACTTTAAATAATATAAAATCATATATTGTGTATTTTCTTTTTATCTATAATCTTAAGTTATTGTAATTATTATATATTAATTTACTTATATGTGAAAATTAGATAGTAGAGTAATTGTCTTTGCTACTTTATCAAAAAAACATATTTGAAAATATTGCTAACCTGTCTTTTCTTGAATTAAGCTTGGGTCTGAAAGGAAACTAGCGGGGAAAGCATGACTGGTGTGATTGAAAATAAACAGAACATTGCACTGATGTCGCTTTTCAGTAATTGTTCTGAAGATGAAAAGTCACTAGTCGAAGCACTTTGCTTTGAACGTATTGATGAAACTTTCTTTCGCTTTGTTCCCCCTGAAACATTTATATCAACTCTGCATTATTGGCTAAATCGTTCAGTAGTTTTAAATGACGCATTTTTGGTCAACATCCATGTCAGCGCTCCACTCATTTCTTATACTCAGTTGTGCAGTCTTTGGCGAGATGTAATAGATGATTTCGTTGATGAGTCTCATATTTATATCATCAATAAACGCAAACCTAGCGAAGCATCGATTTCGGCTTTGTTAAGTGATTTGTTTTCAGCTCCACAAACTGAGTTGTCAACTGTGGCAAATGAAATAAGCTGCTTAGTTCGTCTCTTGTCTTTTTTTGCTATCAGACATTATTTTATAAACATTCATCCAAATCTGGAGAGTCACCAAGAAATTGAGTATCGCATAAAGGGGCTGATCAAGTTTATTCAAGCTGTGGAATCAAAACTAGCGAAGAGCCAAGTCAACAGCTCTTTACTTACTTTAGACAATGTTATTGAATTTTCAAAGCCGCACTTTGAGAAGGACATTGATAGGAATTTCTTTTCCGGATTTCTCTACGATGCATTTGGCGAAGATATTGATCTTGCACCTAAATCTAAGCCAGTTACTACTCCTATTGTTCGATCAAAGGAGGATGATGACTCTGAAGTCATAAATGAAAGTGACATAGAAACGCTGCAAGTGACTGATGAAGCTGACTTTCTACCGAAAAAGAGCGAAAGATTCCTCGACTCACTCAAGAACCTATCGTTCAGTCAGGACGACATCGATGTCGACGACGATGAAGCAGCAGTAGTTTACATAAAACTAAAATTAAAGTGTGTTGTTTCATCGCTTACTTCTAGAGAAACGCTTGAGCCCAACTTTTATGATTATCAAAGAAAACCGGAGTATGCGCTGCACTTACCAGGACTTAACTATGCATTAGCTTTAAATGAGAAGCAGGCTGTGGTTGGACAGCTCTTGAACGATTTATACGATGATGACTTTTCAAGGGAGGCGTTGGTTCTATCTATGATGATGTTGACTGCGTCTTCGCTCGAACGACTCACTTCTTTTGTGGTAACAACCACCTTTAACGATAGATTCATTAACTCGATTTGCCTAAAAACTGGTGTGTGGCGTCGGCATTCTCTAGAGTTTGAAAAAAGTTTTAATCCAGCAGCGGATCAATTACCTTGGTTGAATCCCCACGACTATTTCTTACATTTATACCTTCCCTCGGCGATTGTAGATGCGCTTAAACGTCAAGCGCAAAAATTAAGCATTGACGCTATTGAAATAAGTAATGGAGTGCCACTTTATCGATTGTTGGGCCTCGATGAGCCTGATCTGTCTAAATCGTTAAATGCGTACTTGAACAATCTAAAGTTTACTCTCGGATATGGTTTTAGGCAGTTAACGCAAAAATCAATGCGTTATGCGCTTTACTCTGAAATTGCACACACTGTCGACGCTTCGTCTGCGTCCTTAATTTTTGCTAGCTCAGAATTTAGTAACCCCAGTACCCTTTACTATTTAAGCTTGTCTGAAAAAGAATTACAGACTCATTACGCTCAAGCATTGAGTCATTTGGGAGTTGATACTGTCGGCGCTGAATTATCCCGAGATGTGTTTATCGGCAGTAGGATGTGTGTGGATATAGATAAACTTGTCGCCCGTATTAAAAATAAAAATGACACACTTCAAACGTTACTTGATGACTCTAATGTAAATGTAGAGCTAGTTATTCAAAGGCATAATGATTTTGCATCTATGGTCTCATTAGCTTTTGCCTTTTGTGGCGCCCTTCGCCAACTTGCCAATTATTTTTTTGACTATGCCACGGTATGCGAGTCAGGCGGCTACTTTTTTGTCTGCGAAAAATATCATCGGGGTGAATCTCCCACAAGATTAATACCTTTGCCAGCACTGCTTGGTTCGTTATTAGACGAATATCGTATGCAACTTCGCGTTACCTCACATGCCTTGCTTGAGCATTATCCTGATTTAGCGAAGTTGCTCCTATCTCTTTACCAACCCCGCCGTTATGGCTCTGGCAGGCAACTTCACACTCTAACAGGTCAGCCACTTTTAGGGCTTATCGTTGAAGGTCAATGGCAGTCTTTGTCATCTAAATCAATTTATACCTTTTTAGGTGATGACTTCACCCTTCCTGGAAATTTTACGCGCCACTTTGTTTGTAGTCATATCCCGCCGGCGCTATTCAAATATAGGCAGCAGCTCACAGGACACATCAATCAGGGGCACCACGTAATTGATGAGATGAGTGTTTCGCTTTCTTGGCTTAATGATGACGGCATATCAAGTTCTTTCGATAGTTTGCTCAAGGGCATGGGGTTCACATCGTTGAAGGCGCAATCGTTGCGAGGTGCATACTCGCTAGAAAGGCTACCCGGAAAAGCAATGTTGTATCCGCCAGGGTATATTGAACGACAGGAAAATTCGGAGCTTGCATATCGATTCGCTAAAAAAAATTTCAAAGCGTTACTCAAGCAGACAGTATCAGGGGCAAACATTGAGCAAGCAGTAGCTAGCTTACCCAGTAATCTAGAAGTACCTAAAAGCGGTGAGCATCTCAATCAACTCGTTGAACAGTATTACACCAGTTGGCAAAAAACCTATGAAAGAGCGGGGCAGGCGAGCGTCATCGCTCAAATAAATGCGTTAAATAAATCATACAATAATATCTCGTTGCAGTTGATTGAATACAGTAGCTATGTCGAACAGCTCCAAAATAACTTTCTCGAGTGTATTGCAAATGGCAGATTGCCGTTGTCTTCTAAAAGCGCATTTTTTATCAGTTTAGTGTTATACCAGCCTTGTATTGCCATGCAGTTAATTAGGCTAGGTCAATCAGCGGCAGTCTCAATCATTCAGTATCAAAGTACCTTATTGCTCCAAGCTAGTTCAAAAAACGCGGCTCGTGTGTCTTGCCCAATCAATTGGTTAAGCAGCTATTTGTTAATGCAGCTAGAAACGGTTGAGCAGTATCGCATTGACTTTAAAGATACGACAAAAATGCTGAAAGATTGGCTGAAAGAGGCGTCAAAAGTCATCGGGCTAGGGCTGCCTACATTCTTATCATTAGAGATGATTTGTCGATTTGTATCAGAATATGGTTTATCAACGCAGTCTCGCCTTTCTGTATCGGCTTCCAAAGACACTGTCCTTCCGGGAGACTATTCGCCACAAGATATTGCGAGATTGTTTAAGCACAGCAGTGGGCATTTTTACGAGAACAAAAACGAACTTACTCCCTCGCAATCTTACCCAGTGCGGCGTCGACGTGTATTGAATGCGCTAAAACCTAATAGCACATTGCGCAAATTGGTGATGCAAAACGAACGCGACTTCGTTCAAAAAACACTCAAAGTGCTAAGGGAAATGAACGATTCGTCAAAAGATATCTCTGTCGAGCAAGTCATCTTAAATCAATGGGCCAACTACGTCGGCGCTACAACGAAAACGCTCAAGCATCTCCTCGGTGTATCCAATATGTGCACTGAGTTTTTAATTTTATGGCTGTTTTATGGTGTCAAAGCAAGTCAACATCCTTCGCCCGTCAAGAAAGGTAGTAAAATCGCATCGGGTACGGTCTGCAATTACCTAACGATTATTGCCGACCATTTACAAATTCGAGTGCAAGATGATGCATTTTTGGAAAACGACGAAGAGTCACTTGAAGAGCTTTATTTTTATGCTGTCTCTGATTCAAATTACGAAAACAAGCACGAGGTGCTTCGGTGTTTTAAAAATTTTCATAGTGAGGTAAATAACACCTTTACCATTGACACTCCAGATTGGGGAATGATTGAACCACTTGTCGAACGCAAGGTGAAAAAGAGAGTAGGGATCGCAAGGCTTCTACCGATGGCTGACTATGAACGAGCGAAAGACTATTTGAGAAACGGTCATGGCAATGGCTCTGGTACTTCGCTTACTCAGCTCGAAATTGACATGCATATTGTCACACTAATGCTGGCTTACAGGCTAGCACTTCGTAAACGCGAAATTCGAAATCTACAGATTAGACATATCAACGTCGCTGATAAGATCATCACGGTGAGAGGCTCGCAAAATTTTGCAACAAAATCAGTTAATAGTCCTCGTCGAATCGATGCGAGTCTATTTTTAAATGAAGAAGAGTGGAGCAGTTTGCTGCGGGTGATTGAGAATGCTAAAAAAATGGGGATAGGTATATCTTCGCCCTACTTATTTGGCAGTGGAACGCTCGAAAATCGACGGATGAAAATCGACACCATTGTGTGTAACCTCATGGATGTGTGTCGTTGCCTTACTGGAAACCACAAGCTCCGGTTATATGATTTAAGGCATACCTTTATTAACCATGCCGTGATGATAATAGCTGGCTTTTATGAGGATAAGCGTTATACAACCTCGCTCGCACAATGGGCGCGATGTGAGTCAGATTCATTGTCTGAGTTTCGTGAAATGATGAAGATATATTTAATTGGCGGGCAATCAGACGTTGGTGGGATCATGATTTACGGCCTTGCTAGGCGGCTAGGGCATTCTCCGATCACCATGCGTCAGTACTATATCCATATTCTCAACCTGCTGGATGATGTTGTCGTTAATCGTTTACTCACCAAACAAGTCTCTCAAAGCCCTCTATTTGGGTTATTAAAACAGGCATTGCACGATGGGGAAGGTGGGTTTCGAGCTGAGCAATCAGTCAGAAAAGCGATAAAGACACTGACATATCCCAAATTGATAAAGCAACCTAAGACACCCCTAACAGCGATACCTGAGCCGGCCTTTGTGCTGGATGAACGTTATAAATTCGAGTCATTTTTTATGCGAATTTATCAGTGTTTGGTTGCTTTTTGGAGATTTCGAGGGGATGAAATGGCGCAGCGCCAGGCTTTGCAAGGTGCCGCTTTGCCTGATGCAGTATGGGACATGTTTTATCAGAAATTGACCGAAACAGGTTATCGCGGAATATTTTTGCCGACATGTTTGGGACTTGAAACTGATTTTACTCCTGCCAGAGTGGATATATCGCTTCGGTATATGAACGCGATGCATTTTCGCACCATGGTCGATGTTGTGACATCGTTGTACCTAGAACAGCCAACATTACTAACAAACCTAGTGTCGTTTTATTTATCACACCAGTATGGCGACGACGTTATCGTAAAAGAAGAAGAAATCGAAACCCTAAAAATATTGTTATATCCATTTGATGATTTAGTCCCAATATTTAATCTAACCGCATCACCCTTTCGTCGCCGAGGACGAAATAATGCTTTTTATAAACTTGAGCTAGAATCAAAAAGCGCGGAACGCAAAACCACGAACGGCAAATTTAACTTCTTGGTGATGCTAACAATGGCAGCGTTAGCAGGGATAAGTTTTCAATCGTAATTAGTGTAGGCTTTACGTTGCAAAAACGAATTTTTTACACTGTATTGTATCACATAGGAAATTATCCAGTATTGCATTGAAAAGTGAACCAGTTGTAGCTCATAGTTGCTATGAACTGATGACAGATCACCCCTCCGGACCATGTTCAGATTGGTCTAAAAAATTGCATATAACGACAAAATATAACCACTAATCACTATTACTATTTGAAGATGTTGATAGCCGATTTTTACTCACACTGAATTTTTCCAACACACAAATTGACAACATTCAATGTATTTTGGTTATTTAAATTCTTAGAGGGGCTGTTTTAGTCCTGTCTGTCAATTCTGTCAGCCGTTTTTTTGATTATCATCAATTTTGCCTAGCGCACCTATTATAAAAAGTTAAGGGGTCGTCTGATTGAGCAAAAGTTTTTAATACATTAATCAGGTAAATATCTAGGTTGCATAAACGACAAATTAATTTTGACTAATGTAAGGAACTAACTTTGCAAAATATCAATATTCCTCTTTTAGTAACTAATGATGATGGCAGTGTTGATGCGTTAAAATCGACCGGAGCTACTAATTCGATCCTTAAAGTACTATCGACAATTTATAAGACTAATTTACAGGAGCTTGGCGCTAAAATTTTCATTAAAAACGGAACTTATTATCTTAGCTATCGACAAAATTGCGATGATTCGCAACTGATTGACGCGGGCTTTATAGAACTGACGGAACAGAAGCTTTACGCAATCACTCGGGCTATTCACGAAAACCCAAATAACCCACGTTTAGCAGTTTTTAAGGAAGTTGGCATGACAGCACAAGAATTTGACTTTATTGTATCTGAAATCTCCGACAACCGCCCTTTATACAATTCACTGGGGTTCATTCAACAAAGGGATAAAAGTAAGATCCAGTTAGAACCAGTTAGCCATTTAATCGCTAAACAGCCTGCGATAAAAAAGTACAATGGTTGTATTGCGGCAGTATGCACCTATGCTGTACAACCGTACGTCGAATTTTTTCACTACAATAGTCGAGGAATATTACAGCAGTATAATGGTACTTTTTCGCGAATAGAGGCAAGCGTTTCTCACGAGGTTGCTCTTAAATTAGATGATATTAGGATCAGAGGAAAACTAAAATCAGATGAGACAGTTCTCATTATTACGGTTATTGAAACGCCTGGAGGGGTTAGAAAATACGAATTGCTAGGCTTTGATTTTCTTGGTCAGAATAGAAATTTAGATTTTAATTAATATTTTTTCACCGTAATCAGGCGGCAAGATTTTTGCATAACTTGTGGTTATGGCGTTATCGAAATCATAGACTTAGCCGATGCTGGTTTATTAAGTGCAGACGAACGAATCTTTATTGGTACTTTAGGTCTGCTATCTTCGAGCTGATTTGGACTGGAACAAGCTGAATATTGACCTAATATGAAATGGCTAAGCAATGATTTTTATTGTAAATAATGAATACTTTTAGTCGCAATTATTCAGTGTCATTGTGTATCAATCCTCAATGCAAACTAAGAGTTTCACTTAAATTAAAAATTACTTAGGACAAAAATGAAATTTTCAGAATCTGATTTTTTAACTAAAAATAGAATAAAAAGTTTCGTTGATGCTTTGAGATCAACGCACCATTAATTTTCTAAAGGAGTAATTTTTGATGCGGTGAGTTTTATAACCCTTAAGGGGAAATACATGTCTCGCTATCACTTTCCCTAACAAACTTGTTTTAGAAAATTACGACGAGCAACTATAATAAGATAAACCACCGACATCAAAATATTCACGTGGTTTAAGCCTATAATATTTGTATTCAACTTCCTTTGACTGCTCAGCGTAAGGCCGTGTCATGACTTCCTGCAGCTCTCGAACTAATGAGTAGTTTCCTAAATTTGCTTGCTGATATGCATGCACAACAAACCACTCTCGTAAACTGTATTTTGGGTTTACAAGCTTCATCCGTTTAGAGAGTTCGGTACGAGAAGAGGGCGAATCACCATTGGCGCTGGCAATCAGCAATTGCCATTGAGTGAGCCACTCTTCCCAGCGTTTTTCCATTCCCTTAGCGTCGTTGTAGAAGCTTTTTTTGAGTGGGCCAATGTCATATGGCACCGTTGACAGTTCTCGAAAGAAGATAGTGTAATCGACATGAGTTTGCACCATGAGAGTTTGAAGCTTATTGAATAACTCTGAGTTAAATGTGCCAATGCCTAGTTTGGTCGCCCACATATTCTCCATTTTAGTCTGCATCACTTCCGAAAAGCCAAGTTGGATCTCTTCGAGTTGCTGCAGATAGTCCTGCTGTGAGTCGAGTAAAGGCCGCAACGCAGTACAAAACATTTGGAAGTTGCGTTGTGCTGCTTCTGGCTGGTTTAAAAACGAGAAGTGATGTCCGCCACCCGTCCATGACTGAAAGTGCGGATTGAACACATCGCAGAAACCGAATGGGCCGTAATCAAGGGTAAACCCGCCGGCTGCGCAGTTGTCGCTGTTAAAGTTGCCTTGGCAGAAACCCACGCGAACCCAGTTGGCTATAAGTGAGGTCAGTCGGCTGCGGAACTCATGAGCCAGTAATACGACTTTTTCGGCGGTGCTTAGTTTTTTGTCGATAACGGCATCGTATTCACGATCAATCAAATGCAATACAATCTTCTCGAGCTCCTCCATCGCTTTGGGATGTTCCTTTTTGCGAGCACGGCGAGCGAAAAGTTCAAGTTGGCCGACCCTGATGAACGACGGTGCGACTCTTGTTGAAATGGCAACTGCCTCTGATATGAGAATGTCAGGATCGGTTGATTGAGCCGTCTGGGAGTACCACGGCCGCTTGACCTTCTCTGTTTTCGACACATACAAACTTAAAGACCGTGACGTGGGGACGCCAAGCGAGTGCATGTGCTCTTGAGCCAAAAACTCTCTGATACTAGACCGCAGAACGGCACGACCGTCGGCGCCGCGACAGTATGGCGTTCGACCGCCACCTTTTAGCTGCATTTCCCAGCGTTGACCTTTGATAACGGCCTCAAGCATGGAAATTGCGCGGCCATCTCCGTAGCCATTACCGGTTTGGAACGGGCACTGCTGAACGTATTCGGTACCGAAGATGGAAAGAGCATATCCAGTCGCCCAACCAACTTTACACATCGGCTTTGGCACTTGTGAGATGTCGCCTGAAAACAAACGGACGAAGTCGGCTGTTTCTGCCAAGCTATCAGCGAAGCCAAGTTCGTGAAAAAGTTGTTTGCTGTGTGCTACATACTCAGGATCTTTGATCGGTGTAGGCTTAACGGGTACATAATGGCCAGTGAAAACTTGACGTGGAATGTGGTCGACTCCGTCTGTTTTCGCATGAGGATCGCAGTTGAGCGTTTCCATGAACGAGTAATTTACTAACTTCGCGAGGTCGTCGAGAGTCGCAATGCTTGGAGATGTTTTTTGCTGGGGCATTTTTGATTCTCGGCGTTGCTTGGTGGCTGAACTATGTATTCTCCCTGAACCATTTGAGTAAGCAAATTTTTCATGCATGATTGTATCATCAGAAGCGTTACGTTTTAGGACTAAACATATCGCTTTTGCATCACAAAATTGAATCAAAAAAACGTTATCAGCGCCATCAATGTAAGCGTTTATTAAACAAGCAGCTTTGGTACATCAATCCATATAAACGGATTTTTCCTCCTTGATATGAGTAGAGCCAGAAAGCGTTTTCAGAAAATATTCCCACAATATTGCCGATCCAAGTCCTTACAACCGGCTGAAATTATTCCAGACAAGAATCCATTTATATCCGGATCTCAGATGTTTCTAATTTTCTCGTTGCTAATGTTAACAATTTTTTACCATTACTCGACATATCTCAAAGGTTGGAACATAAAAATTTTTGGCACAACAACGTGAGTAACTAGCCAGGCTGTATCAATAAATCACGTTCTAGTACGCCAGTAAAATCTAAAATTCAGAAAAATTAAACCCTCCATTTAATTGTTGAGGTGTGAATTCGAAACTCTATTCTCAAAATTAAATTTATGATTTTAAAGGGGATTAAAAAACTGCTGTTTAATTTTTATTTTGTCTGTTGGAGAGGGTTAAGTTCTTTTTCCGGTTTGTAGCCAGTCTGGAAAACTATGATTTCATGGTCGTTGCGTGAGGGGTAGTTAATCACCTCTTTCCTATTCACTTTAAATTAAAGGTAAGAACATGAAAAAACTAGTGTTACGAATAGCCGATTTATTGGCACCAGGTGGCGAAATTTATGGGATTTTTAAAGATTATGTCGAAAATAAATACCCTAAACCCTCCTTTAAAGAGGATGTTGAATGGCTTGGAGGCGAATTTGCCGGTACTTATGCTTATGGCTCTGGAACTAGCGAAATAGAAAGCCTATTGACGCTTAATAAAGGCCTATTTGGGATTTTTGACGTTCCAGAAGGAGACGTTTTCCTTACTCACGGCAATATTATGCGAGCGATGGCTGCGGATATTTTGAAGTTTGTTATCAAGGAAGAAAGTGGTTTGGCTGTTGAGCAATTTTTAGAGCAGGTAAACTTATCGGATGAATTTAACAACGAATACGAAAGGATTGTGACTTACGTGATCGACGGTGAAATCGATTTGATTGGAGTGTTTATGGCCCATTATTTATCGGATTATGCGGCGTTGTATCAAACTGATTTAAAGACGACTGCTTTTGAGGATTGTTTAATTACACACCAAATTTAAACTCTATGGGTTCGCTCTGTTGTAATGAGCCCATTTTTTAAAATAATTAAGGTTGACCTTTCGTTTGGCAGAGTTGATCGCTCTGATACTTCGAAAGGTTTTATCAGTTTTTTCCTGACTTTTCCTGCTTTTCTTTAAAATGTGCATATA
>Ga0070748_1001117_pt1 | contig 12607 bp, 19 predicted proteins | sample VirMetDEL_Nov_12_FD_77015 | JGI IMG/M metagenome (GOLD analysis project Ga0070748, IMG submission 77015) | Aqueous microbial communities from the Delaware River and Bay under freshwater to marine salinity gradient to study organic matter... | ecosystem: Environmental > Aquatic > Marine > Coastal...
ATGTTGATTCGGTGCCAAGATAAACATACTTTTACAGTAACGTTTATCGCACACGTTTTTCGTGTGCCGACTTAGCTCAGTTGGTAGAGCAACTGACTTGTAATCAGTAGGTCGCCAGTTCGACTCCGGCAGTCGGCACCATTTTTTATTACCCCTTAACACAAGTTAAGGGGTTTTAAATTTCCTACTAAAGTTAGTCTTTCCTACAAAACTCATTTTTTTCCTACACAAATCCGCTATATTTTTAAGTATATCCCTAGCGAAATTAATTTTTAATCCTTTAAAAATTTAAATTTGATAATGCCTATATATTTATTACTTTTCAATCTTTTGTTGATTAAGGGCTCCATCATCTGGTGACAATGGCGTTACGCTACTAAACCCTCTACGGTAAACTTTCTTTGTTGTAGAAATATTTTTGTGGCCTAACAATTCAAACGCTTGAACTAATGTTGCACATTGGGTTGCCGCTTTTGCCCTTAAATCTCTTTCTTGAAAACGCTCTTTCAGCTCTCCTGAATCTAAAGCTTTCGTCATGTATCGTTTCCACATTGTTTCGAAACCGCCTTCGGTATAAGGCTTATGAGTTCGACTTTCAAAAAAATGCCATTTGAACTTTGGGTTCCCTCTCGAGGTATACCCATTGAGTTTTTTAATCTGCGCTACGATATCTTCCAAGTGTTCGGTTGATTCAAATCGAATTCTTACAGAAGTTTTTGAAGTCCCTACGCGCAAACCATCTAGTTCCGTCCAATGAGTATTGTTAAGCTTTAACATATCCCTTTGCCTAAGACCTGTTGCAAGCTTAAGTTGAACATAAAGCCGCATCCATTCTGGTGCTTGATTTACAAAAGCTGTTACCTCTTGATCTGTAACTAACCTGTCTCTTGGCTTTTCAGGATTTTTCTTAATACCGGCTTTCAAAAATGGTTGTTCATCAATAATTCCCCAGTTAAATGCTGATGTCATTATTGATGACCACAAGGCATATTCCCTGTTACCAGCAACAGGCGCTTCTTCTTTCAAGCGAAGGTCTAAATATTGCCTTGCATGTTTAGCTTTTATTTGAGGGGGGAGAAAGTGTCCAAAGGCTTTTCTTAATTTTTTAGCAATGCGGAGGTCTTCTTTATGTGTAGAAGCCGCTTTAAGAGGCGACACTTCGACTATATAGCGATTAATAACATCATTCATTGTAAGTAAGGCACAAACAACCCCAGTAAGCCTTTCATAAGAAATAAAAGCTTCAGTAAAGGTTTTTCCAAGTCTAATATCTTTTTGTCCTTTACACCGGTAATAATAAACCTGACCTTTTTTATTAAAGATCATGCCTTTTGGAAGATGATTATTCTCAGTTGTTCGACTTCTGCCCATAGGTATTTCCTTAAACTTTATTGAAAAGTATAGGCTCTTGTTCAATATTTTTACTCTTTACTATGCCTAGTCTTGTTTCAATAGTTTTACGCAAAATTTTTGGATGGCCATCTCGCCCTATTACAAACTCAATTCCCTGCTTAGCTAATTGCTCTAATTGAGTAGACTTACGCTTAATCCCCGTTAGTTCAGCAACTTCTTCTCTCGATAAAAACGTACTACTCATAACGCCCCCATAATTTCTCAAAATTCGTAATTTTATAAACTTCACTTTCAACACTCTGCCTTAACCATACCCTCGGGATTCCCTTCCCATAACATCGCACTCTCCAATTTTAAAAACATCGTTACCTTTATGTAAATAATACCAAATACGGGCAATATCTATTTGATTTTAAAGGGTTTTATTTATTTATGGTTTGACATTATCACGACTACATAAGAAAATAAACCTCTAGATTTAGCTTGTTTAACTTAAATTTTAATGAAAAGAGGTCGTTGGTTATGGATAAGTTTTTAAAAGTGTTTGTTGTTGGGGTCGTTGTATGGGCTATCTACATGAGTCCTACGATGCTAACTAACTTTGGAAAGGCAATAGCAGCAGAGCACCCATTAGAGCGTTATTTAACGGTAGAGAATGCTTTAATACTGGATAGATTTCCTTATCCAGATGATTGTAAAAAAGAAATGATTGAGTTTATGGGGGGAGATATTAAGCCCTGCGAAAAAATGTGGCAAAAGCAAGTAGGATGGTTTAAGAAATACGGTATTGATACGACTGTAGATGATTTAAAAAGCTCTCTTTACTGGGGTATGCGCAAGGAAGTTTTAAATAAAGCGAGAAAAATAACTTCGGGAACTCTTCACCTCGATAATCAAGGCAATGTGCATGATAGCCACAAATACACCAAAGAACGCTTAGATAAAAACCGAATTGCACGGGAGTTAATACAGACTCAAAAACAAAACCTTGAGGCTTTTAAAACTAAGCGTAAGGGGTAGTTATGGAAAGTTTAAATTTTCAAGGTTTAGAGGAATCCATTACTAAGAGTATTGATAATGCTGTTACCGACTCATTAGCAAACATATTTGCTCAAGGTTACGAGTATTTCACACCAATGTTTGTTTTTTACATTACTCTACTTGGTGTTGCTATTTGGCGTGGTGCAATTGAAGTGTCGATGAAAGAATTTATGCGCCACATTTTTACGGTGTTTGTCATATTTTCTCTAGGGCTAAATGCTTATGGCTATACCTATTGGGTACATGGCGTTTTCACTGAAACGCCTATGTCTTTAATTAAAACTATCATACCTAGTTTTAAATCAATTCCGCAGTTGTTAGACACTCAAGCAACTCAAATAATGTTACTCAACAATAAGATCACCGATGCTAACAACATGGTTGTTGGAGTGCTTTTATCTGGTGTTAATACTGCATTGGCTTTGACGTATGCGGTGACAATTTTTGCTATTTACTTAATGGCAAAAATTGCAACAGGTGTTCTTTTATCTTTCGGACCACTTATGTTTCTTAGCTTATTGTTTGATAAGACAAAGGGGTGGTTTGAGCGTTGGCTCATTCAGTTAATCAGCTTTCAAATGGTGTTTATGCTTATAGTCGCTTATTTAGCGATATTGGGAAGTATTGTCGATAACGGTCTTGATTCAATGAACGCAAATGATGATGCTTATCGCATAGCTGAATTAGCTCCTATGTGGGCGTTGATTCTACTCATGGTTATAGTTGCAAAAAATATCAAAGAAATGGCAGCAGCAATCGCGGGTGGTATGTCTATGTCAGCTACAGGCAGTATCTCAGGTATGGCGAATTACTCTAGAAATTCTTTGCGTCAAGGTATGAGTATGGGGAGTTCAGCAGGTCGTGGAGCAGCTTCAGCGGGTCGTGGAGCAGTGACATTCTTAAAGCAATTCAAAAGCTCTGAACCTAACAAAGTAGAGAGGAGGTAGTATGAAAAATTTTTTATATTCTTTCGTTTTTTTTATTAGTTTAAGCGTTAATTCAACGGGAATACCAACGATTGATATTGCAAGTATTACTCAAATGGTTAAAGGTCTTATCATAGACTTAGAGAGTCAAATGCTTCAGTACGACCAATACACCAAGCAAGTTCAGGATTTGCAGAATCAATATGAACAACTAATGAGTTTAAAAGATCAACTAGAGCTAGGTAAGGAGCATTTTAACTCTGTTAGAGGTTTGAGAGAAATTGCTCGAGTATTTAACAACCCTATGTTTAAAGAGCAAAGGGAGAACCTACCAACTGAGTGGCAGGAAACATTCAATTTATTGGAAGATGTGAACGACGTGGCTTTAGATACGGCTTACGGTATCGAGAAAAGTAAAGTACAAGCTAGAATGAAAGGCTATATTACTGCCGATTCAATGACTGTTTTAAACGACTCAATAAAAAGAACGTCGCGTGTTATCGGCAATATTGGTAGTGCTCAATCAGTCGCAACGACCACGTATAATATGGCTGGTAAGCAAATGGCACAAACTAGCGATTGGATAGCTAAAGTAGGTGAAACAAAGGATATGAAAGAAAGCCTAGACCTAAACAACCGTATGATGGCCGAGTTACTCGTTAATCAAAACAGAATGCTTCAGATACTTTCTGCCAGTGTTAAATTAAATGCTTCTGCAGAAGAGTCAATGTTAGCCCAAAAAGCTGAAGCCAAAGCAGTCCTTTCTATCGAATAAAATAAGGTCGGAATCAACCTGTTTAAAGCCTCTCACCAAAAAATACCTGCCCACACAAAAAACAATGGACAGGTATATATTGGAAAGTCCTCAAGAGAACCTCTATAGACTCTTCGGGGTAAACTTAATTGATGTATTTAGTTTTCCAATCATTTTTCTTAAAGGCTCACAATCGATGTAGGCATCAAGTAACAAATTTTTCAATTCCTCTAGCAGACTAATAACGCCACTTGATGAATGAGCCCGTAAAACAAACGGATCATTTCTATCAATATCACCGTAATAGAAAAGATCAAACTTATCAGTTACATTCCGTTCGTACTCTGAAAAAAACCAATCCTCCAATTTGCTCTTAATGGACGATAATCGATTATTAACGGCCATAGGCTTTTCGGAAGATTGCTGAGCAGCTTTTATTAGTCTTGCTGCACGTTGGTGCGACTCAATCGACATAACTGCATTTGGACGACGCTCATTGTATGGTGCGTCCCAGCTTCTCATAGGTTGAGTTTTGTTACTTGACGTCCTGTATATAGTGCCCTTAGCCACTGCTCTCTTTTTATCTTGCGGTGTAACAGAGAGAGGGCTGAAAAAAACATCATGCCCTTTGGTGGATATACCTGTCCAATTTTCTATGGTTATTGGGTAAGATATCTTATCAATTTTGGCCATTAAGCCAATAAAGTCATATCCTGTAGATGCATCCGTAGAAACAAACATATTTGAATTGTCGGGATAATACATTCCCGCCCACTTTGAAGGTTGTAAATGCCAATTATGCTTTTTAGCCCATTCAGCTCTTTCGCCATCGACTACAGGGTCAAGGTACGGCTCGTCAATTAAAATAGATTGTCCGGCCTCTGGGTCATACCAAACAGTTGAATGATCAGCACTAGGTAATTTGTTTTTATAATCTCTCTTTGGGCAAGCTGCTTTATCATCCTTATTAGGCTTTAAGCCTGTTGCCTCTATAAACCTTAATACTCTGACAGCTTTGCATATTTTATTTACTGCTTCATTTTGCGAATGGCTAATACGATCATTTAGGAAGTGGTCTGGAGAGGCAAGCCGAAACCAACTCAGGCCATTAGACCTTTTAAATTCACTTTTGGTCGCGATTTTGAGTAAAGGCATTGAAAGCTCAATTTCAAGTACTTCTCTACCAAATTTGTGTTTTTTTCGATCATGCCAATAAACTGTAAAAAATAATTGTCGGCCTGAATTGATATTTGGTAAATTTTCTAGTTGGTTGCGCGCATGTGCAAAGTTCTCAAAAGAAGCAATTCGAGCAGCAATATCTAAAGCTTCATGATGAGGTAGACCATTCGATTTTTTGATCTGTTTGGCGTGTCGCTTGATGCCACCAATTGTTGATGGCAGAATGTTTTCGTTCAACATTTTCTATCTCCTGGCCTGTCAAAAAGCGTCGCTCGTCAACCACTTAACAAGCCCGAATAAAAAATATTGGACTAGTAAAATTTAGGAAAGTAGTACTTCAAAAGCTTTGCAACGACGAGCGGCAGGCTCCTACCAAGAGCAGTACATTTATACGCCATAAGATAAAATAATGCAACCGATACTAATAACCCTCACAAGCTCTTACCGCCCCTCCCTTAGGAAGATGTATAGCTCCAAATGCCTCAGTAAATGATTTTTCGCTATTGGCTTAACCGAATACAGATTTGATAATGTTTAAAAGAAAACTTGACGACTCAAGGTAAAACTTCTTCATCGCATACCTTGTTACTCGACACTACGCTTCTTCGTTCAGAAAAGCTCACCATCTTCATAATTGCAATTTCTTGCTTTTTTATATAACTAACTAACATTTTTATATATTCAGGAGTAATCGGGCTTGTCACCTGTTCTTCACTGTTTAGTTTTCTAGCAATTTGATTTAAGTTACGGCCGATACCCAGCAGGTTTCTATTAGCTTCTCTAAGCTCTATGATCTGTTCATCATTTAATTCAGGCTTTTTATTAATTTCTTCACGGATTAATTTTAATAACAATGAATTTCGTTTTTTAAACCCATACTCTTTAGATGATTTTTCATAAGCATCATTTTCATCCTTTGTTAAACGAGTGTTGAGATAACAGTCTTTTTTATCATCTTTTACTATTTTGGTGCTCTTGCCGTCATTAGACTTTTGATTACCGATCACGTCTAAAATATGTTCATTCAGAAAACCACTAGCCGACACTTTTTCATCGAGATTATTTAAATAATTTTTAAAGCTAGCTTGAACATCTTCACTCACATAAACATCTATTCTTGCTCTTTTATTTTTCAAAATTTCACCTACTACAGAATTAAAGCGGGGGTTGATTTAAAATACAGGCGGATAGTATATGCGGGCATTGTAACACACAATGCGTATCCTGCAATCAATCAACCCCCGCTTTTATCCTCAATTCCAGCTTGATTCTATAGACTGTTATCTTCGAAAATTATAAATTTCCACGTGGAAATTTTTACTATCTAAAAAGATTTAATTTCAATAATTGTAATGTGCATTACAGTAAAAATAAGTGTTGCCACATGGCAACTTCATTTGGAGTAAATAAAAAAAACGTAATAGATTTTTCAATAGAAGAAATAAGGAGCAAAGGTCGCTGTGCGTTTACACGTGTAAACTTTTATAAATTTACTTCTTATTATTCATCGATAAAAAGTAAGTCAGAAGAAGAAAACACCCGGCAATAATTAGTCCAGTAACAAAACCTTCAAATGTCATATATACCTCGTTGCTATTATTACCTGCCCTGTGAATTATTTATTATCTGAACTGACACTTCCATGGTCAAGAATCTAACCTATCCAATTAATTAAGCTTTATATACTTAAACGCCATAAGTAGACAACCAAGATAACTAGGAGCAACACGATGAATATTGTTGTGGTAGGGCGCTCATTCAATATCTTAGGCAAAAACTTAGAAGTGTAATGTTGAAATAAGCTTTCGGCACTAATTTCATCATCCTCGTCCGGCTTCAATTCATTGTACAACTTAACTGTTGCGTTAAAATTAAAATTTGTCGATGCAATTAAAATTATCAAAAACAATAAGAATACAACAACAGCTATGAACAAGATAAAAGTATCAATTGTCTTGGGTGCGATAAACAATAAGTATGGCACTGTTCCCATGAGTAATATAAATAGGAGCTTAATTACTAATTCATTATAATAATATGAAAGAGTATCATTCAATCGAGGTTTGTTAATTGTATAGTTTGTTGGCGATTTAATAGAAATATTTGAAAATGCTCGTTTTATTATCGTCCAGTTAATTTCTGCTGTTGTATTTTTTTCCAAATGAATTAGTGCATCAATCTTAGGCTTACTGGTACTAATTCTAGTAAAACGTTTAAAAGCTTTTTCGGCTATAGAGTCTATACCTAGCTTCACTACTTGTTCATCAATATTTTTAATTTCTACCAACTTTTCAATAAATTTGAATTGCTCATTTGTTTTATCAAATAGCGCTTTAAACATAGATGCTAGCAACCCTTTATTAGCTATATATGTCAAAAACACGATGAGTAATGCTAAAAAACCTTCGGGTGTTTGTAAAAGCTCAATAAACGTACTAATAAGCTCTTTCACTTCAGCTACATCACTATTAAGTTGAGCTCCTGTATATCTTTCTGTCATTTTACAACCTTAATTCAATATATTAATGCGGTCTTTATACCCCCGAAGATTATGTCTAATTTCGAATTGCTTTTCTTAGACAACGAAGAAATACCCGACCACTCCCAATCAAAAATGTCGTTAAAATAGATGTAAATAAACCGATTACAATTTCTGATTTCATACAAATATTTTCAATACCTATTTTATATTCCATCAACGAAGTAAACGGATGTTGAAATTAACAACTCTCTTTTAATATTATTCGATTGCCACTCAATCTGAGCCGCAATACCTTTTGACCTAGATTTCATATTTAAAAAACTCATACCTCTATTTGTCGATATCAAATCGAAACCTTTATAATAGGGGTGACATTGCTCAAAATCAGCCCTAGTAGCCACCTTCATTGCATTATTAGTATTTAAACCTGTCGAAATAGGGTAACTAAATTTAAACTCGCAAACTTGGTTTTCAGACAGAAAATTCACGTTATGTACAACAGCTCCTTTTTTAAACTTATCTTTAACTAATAGGTATATATCTCCCTTTGAGTCAGAGATAAGTGATAATCCATTCTCATATTTTGCACGTTCAAATACTTTTGATACAACTTCTGGATTAAGCGATAACTTTGATTTTTCATACGAACTCATAGTTGAACAGCTACTCAAAGCTACAACCAACAAACCACTTAAAATTCTTTTCATATTTTATTCCAATATTACAAATTAAGTATTTTCTATTTTTTCCCAAATAAATTCTTCACAACCGTTCTCAATAGACAGGGCATATACTTCAAATTCACTTTCAACAACATGAAAATTCTTAGGATGATTAATGCTAATAGCCAAATTTTCTATCTTTACCTGCTTTTTATTTCCTGATGAATCAATCATGTAATAATTACCTTCAATTTCAGGGAGAGCATTTTTCATTATAAGTCCTCTTTTTTAGGGTTTTCCATTAATTTACACCCTGCTTAGCTCTTATATAAGCTTCTGCTTTTTCTTTGGCACTAATTTTATTCAAGTTTATTTGCTTATATATTTCTCTTTGCTTTGGTTCATTAAGAAGTATTGGCAACTGTTTTTTAGCTCTTTTTTCTTCTGATTCATGAAAGTAAGCTCTTTCCTCTAACTTGTTGTATGCGCTTCTTTTCAACTCGCCAATAGTTACTTTTTCTAACTGTCGAGATAGCTCTTGGAAAATATCTTCTACCCTATATTTATCAATATACATGCCGCGACCTAAAAAATATTTTTCATGATTTACATAAAGTGAATCATCGCTTGAGCGATAGATACTTTATTTTCTTTGGCATATTTTTCAATCTTTGCCATTTTTACAGCATCACTCATAGATTTTCTTGAGGTCGAAGTTACCTCTGCTTCTGTTTCAACTTTTGGTAAATCTGTACGGTTTTTTCTCCCGCCTTTTTGAAGCAACTTACCATTAACACCTGATAGCCGTTTAGCTTTAGATTTACTATTTTTCATGTTTTTCCAATTTAGTTTAAAACCTAAAAGATCATCTTTTTATATACGACTGAAATGACTTGATAACTGCACTTATCAAAACTAGATCTTACTTCACGATCTGAATAACCTTGGCTTGTTGTTTTTTTAGTTGTCTTATCACCTGATTTGTTTCTATAAGTGACTTCAAATTCTTTTAATTGCGCCATGATTATTAATTCCCACTATTGCTTCTTAGCTTGAAGGATTCCTTTTTTAGCAAGAAAACCTATATTAGAAAATGAATGAACTAAGCTTTCTAATTTGGAACCTTCACTATCCTGCAATGTCTCGAGATAACTCCACAAAATTTTATTGTTTTGCACAAAAGTTTGAATTTCATTTTTAGGAAAATAAATGTCTTTAATGAGAATGTCGTCTAATTCTTTACTAGCGGAAAAAAACAAATCAACCATATCTTCAAATTTTTTTTTATCTTCTACTAAAGAAGATAATACTTTGCAAGCCAAAGCATAATCTTCATGACTTTCAAACTTTATCTGCATTTAAATAAGCCTATACACCAACGCTACCAAGTGAATTTATTTTTACATTCTAAACAGGTTACTTGAGCATCATTATCATCAACCATATTTGCTTCGAAGTTACCTGTTTTTACTTTTACCGCCCTATCAAGTTTTTTCATAAATGGATAATCATTTTCTGAAATTGTGAGTACGCCTTCTTGGTTACATTCATCACACTTGATAGGTGCTGGATATCGTTCTCTTGCCATAACATATTAATCCAATGGTTATTTTAATTTAATTGCAGTAAGGAATTTTAACCTCCAATCCCTGATCGCATCATCGATATTGTTGATAACTGGTTCAGCTGACGAACCAGTTACTGAACATGCCTTTTTCCACCCTTCTGGATCTGCCATAGCAGTTGTAGCTTCAGTCAATGATGTGATGAAAAGTTGCATAACAAGCTCTTTTAAGTCATCCCTTTCGGCAGCACAATACATATACTCTAGCATTAAGCATTTAGCAGAAATTAAACTCAACCTTTTATCAAGTCGTTTAGCCGATTCTCTTCTCTCTTTACCATCTTTCTTTCTGGTTAATTGTCGTAATTCTTTGTGAATTCCAATGATTTCTGTTGCACAATAAAGTACCTGATCATGCGTAATTTGTTCATACATCATATCTAGATTTACCTTACTAGGGATACCTGTCACAGCATCAATATCACGTTGATTACCACTATTGGCAATACGTGACATTTGACGCTCAGAAACACCCCATCTTTCGCCAATACTATCAAACGTCCAGCCTTTATCGTTGGCTATTTGCTGAAACAATGTTTTATTTTTACCTGTCATATATGTCTAGTATACTCTCTTTAATGAACCTGTCAAATATGTCTAGTTGAATCAAATAATTTGTGTAAAAAGGTTTACCCATCATATAACTGGATTTCCAAGTAAGTTGTTTACCTGCTCTATTTGATTTAACCATGATTTAGTATCTTCACACCGCATTGAAACGGTAGTTTCAATCAACGGGTAAATATCAGATAAGCTATTTTGATTAAAAATTGGTTCATGGTGAGCAATGCGATTTCTCACTTTTCTTATAACAAAACAGGCGTTTTTTAATAAGGCTCTTATCTGACTTACTGTTAAATCTTCTGCGTTCGGAAAAGTGGTATGTATAAAACCATTCCATATACGTCCGTCATGCCTTCTAGTAAGCATTTCTTCCCACCAAGATAATTTTAATTCAGGCAATACTTTCCCTAGCCCTTGATATTCATCCCCTATAACACTGATTAACCCTCTTCTATTTTTATAAGTGAGTGAATTTTGAAAGACTTGATTAGTAGGCCAATTATCGCCGTACCTTGCAGCTATTGCGTCACTAATGGCATTACGTAAAGTAACTTCATAAATATGTAAGGGAAAAAGGAAGTTTGATGATAAATTTGCATTCCATTCATACAAAGACAGTGCTGTCTTATTACAATCAACTCCTTTAGTGGCAATTACCGCATTTCGGTATGTTGAAAACCGACTAATAGATAAAGTATTTTCAATTGCTTCGTATTCCATTATCCTTCCATATATCAAGTTTTTCTTTACTTTAGTAAACCTAAAGTTGACTTTTAGTTGATCAATTCACCTTTTCTGGTAATATTGATCTTGAGAGCTTTGGATATCCCTGCTTATGCAGCCCACCAAAGACATAAGATAAAGACGAAACCCATGCTTAGGCGTGGGTTTTTTCATTCTAATCCCCTGTATCCCTACAATTAAATATTAATATTATTATTTTATAGGTTAATATTCACCATTAGTTCCCCTCAAGCATACTGACTACTCCTGGTGAATATGCTAATAGTTTAGAAAATATATTAAAGGTATTTTCTAATTCTCTTCTTGTTACTTTAGTAAAATGAAAATTACACTTTATACACATTGATGAAAAATTGAAGTTTTATCTTCTTTCGTTTTTTTTATTTTTTTAAATAACTATTGAGCCTTACTTTACTTTTGACTAGCTTGAGAGAAGGGAAAGGAAGTGAAAAGGCAAAGCGGCGGCTTCCCTTACGAAAAATCGTAAAGGTTGCCGTTTTACCTATCAATCAACTAGCCGTCGGTCGGTCAGTCGCTTCAAGGGTTAAAGTCCATGTGAATGGCTTTAACTTGCTCACAATCCTTACACAAGGATATAACCACGCTGCGAGCCACTAGAGAGATTTAATCTTCGCGTTCTCATTCATTGTCAGTTGCGCTAAGCACTGCTCTAGTACGGTTTTGCGTTTGCTGGTATTGGTTACGTTGCTTCCCAGTTCTCCAGCTGCCTTACTTTTACTTTCAGAACTGTTACCAAAGCATACAAACGATCGCTCCCCATTGGTTAAGGGCTAGCACGCATGTTTCAATACGCTTTGTGACATATAAAAAAGTAAAAGAAAGAGCTAATTGGAAAACCTGCAATTTGATTCGAGGACTTTTCGACTTTTTCTTGACAAAGGGGAGCCCCTCAGCAAAAATAAAGCTGATAGTTAAATCTGACCGCGCCAACGAACAGATAATTGAAAGTCCTTTAAATTAATATTTAGGCTTTCCACGAGACCGAGCTTTGCTCGGTTTTCTCGTTTCTAGCCCTTTAGAAATCTAAACATTGATGGTATGTCTCCGTTTTTAACTAAAACGGATTTTTTGTAGGACATGAGAGAGGTACTATCTATTTAAAAACAAATAGTTAGTGTATTAATGTGGGTAAGACTTGTAATCAGTAGGTCGCCAGTTCGACTCCGGCAGTCGGCACCATTCATTCCGAAAGGAAGAAACGAAACCTTAACAGCAATGTTAAGGTTTTTTTTCGTCTATAATTTATCTAAATACCAA
>Ga0070748_1001119_pt1 | contig 12600 bp, 14 predicted proteins | sample VirMetDEL_Nov_12_FD_77015 | JGI IMG/M metagenome (GOLD analysis project Ga0070748, IMG submission 77015) | Aqueous microbial communities from the Delaware River and Bay under freshwater to marine salinity gradient to study organic matter... | ecosystem: Environmental > Aquatic > Marine > Coastal...
AACAATTTTAACAATGAAACTTTTAAAGTTCAAGAAATAATCCCAACAAGTGATCATACTGCAACAATTATTTTTGAAAAGAATACTGGCAAGAGGGCTGCGTTTTTTTTCTTTTATATTAGGGCAAAGAAAAGATGGGATTATTTCGTGCCAACTGATTCTCATATAAATGGGATGTCTGCATTTGCATCGCAAAAAATAGAGGTAGAAAGGCATAACTATAAACACAACTTTTAACTTGAGTAAACTAAGCGAAATACTAAAGCAATATTGTGATGATGTCCTTAGCGACAAAATAATATCTTGCATATATGTCAAGCAAGCAGTACAAAGGCACTTGGATGACTTGCAAAGGGATGATATTACTTTTAGTGAGGAAGCAGCGTTAAAGCCGTTAAATTTTATATCCAACCTAAGTTTTACAGAGGGCGAATGGGCTGGGCAAAAGTTTAAATTAGAATCATGGCAAATATTTATCATTGCTAATATGTTTGGATGGTTAAGGCCAAACGGAAGAAGAAGATTTAAGTATGTGGACATTGCAGTTCCTCGAAAAAATGCGAAATCTACTTTGGCTGGTGCAATTGGTAATTTCATGCTTTATGCAGATGGCGAAGGCGCACCACAAGTTTACTCAGCAGCTACAAAATTGGATCAGGCAAAATACGTTTTTAACGCAGCAGCAGCCCAAGTAAGAAGTCACGAAATACTAAACAAAGAAAGCAATGTTTTCTCATCAGTCAACAATAATAGAATTGTTTATGCAGATGGTTTTTTCCGTCCATTGGAATGGAGGCCAGAAAGTCAAGATGGAATGAACCCAAGCTTTGCCGTAATTGATGAATACCATGCCCACAAAAATGATGACTTGGTTGATGTCCTTGAAACTGGAATGGGAGCAAGAATGCAACCGATACTTTTTAAAATTAGCACAGAGGGTTTTGGTGGTTTGGCCAGTCCATTCAGCAAAAGGCGCAAATATTTAGAAGATGTTTTAAGTGGCAACGTAAAAGATGATTCAGTTTTTGCGATGATATACACTATTGATGAAGGGGATGATTGGACAGAAGAAAGAAGCTGGATAAAAGCAAACCCAAACTGGAAAGTATCGGTTTATCCAAGTAGTTTAAGTGATAAGATTGACTTGGCAAAAAACAATGCACAGAAAGGTGTTCAGTTTAAAACTAAACATTTAAATATTGCTTGCAATACAGAGGCCGTTTGGATAAGTGATCAAGAATACATGAAAAAGCAAGAAGCCTACAATGTGGACCAGTTAGTTGGCTTACCTTGTTATGGTGGTTTGGATTTAGCATCGGTTCGAGATTTTACAGCATTGGTCCTCAAATTCCCATTAGACGATGGCACTTTTAAAAATATCTACAAATACTATTTGCCTGAAATTGCATTAGAAAACAGAAATGGTAGCGAACAAATGATGTGTTCACAATGGCAGCAAGATGGTTTTTTAACAATTACAGAGGGCAACGTAACAGATTACGCAATAATCAAGGCCGACATTTTAAAATTTGCTGAGATTTATGATTTGCGAATTTTGGCGTATGATAGGTACAATGCATCTGACTTGGCAAGTAGCTTACTTGACGAATTAGGCGAAGGCATTTTAATTCCTATGCACCAAAGCATCGGCCATTTAACTGCACCATGCAAGGCATTGGAAGTAGACATTTTAAATCATTTGAACCAGCACAACAATAACCCAATTCAAAGATGGATGTTCAGCAATACCATTCTTAAAATAGATCATAACGGAAACCAAAAGCCAAACAAGGAAAAGTCAAAGAATAAAATTGATGGCGTTGTGGCTGAGGTAATGGCAAAGGGTGCGCAATTGCATCACGAGGCAAATGATAAGCCGAACCAATGGTTTGCACCGATAGAATTTAACTAATGATTTATGCAAGTGTTTTAATATTGAATGAAAGAGATTTAAGGCTAATGGCATCCAAGTCAGGGTTTGCAGAAGTATTTTACAAAGCGAGCAAGCACTACAAAACCTATGAGCAATGCTATGAGGCACTTGAAGAAATATACCAAATTCAATATTTTGAACGTAAATACTCCAGTTATCAAAGTTTTCGCCAAACAATAAGGCGCAGCCTAAAGCAAAATAAATTGACCTAATATTTTAGCGTTTTTATTGACTTACAAAGGTTCTTAAATTTAAAAGGTAACATTGTTGCACTTATTTTATTTGCAAGTGTAATAATTTTGCGTTATCAACTTATTACAAAAATACAAGCAAAGAATATTTCCTACTCAGCCAGAAAGCCAAGTGCGAAATGTCATTAATACGGATTTGCGTGATCCAGCCAAATGGCTTTTGGATACTTTAGGTATTGATAGTGGGGAGGCAAGCGTAAACAATACAACTGCTTTAAGAATTACGGCAGTAAATAAATGTCTTACTATCATAGGAGATGGCATCGCACAAATGTCATTGAAGAAATACGAAAAGATTGGAGATAAAAGGCAGCAAATACCTGATTCTGTTATAAACGATCCAAACCCATTCCAAACTGGTTACGAGTTTAGAAAGTATATGGCAGTTATGGCAGCATATCAAGGCAACGCATTGGCTTATATTTTTAGAGATGCCAACGGAAAGCCAAGCAAATTGCTACCAATTACGGCAAGTTATGAGCAAAAAATCACAAATGGCGAACTTTACTACACCTTGAACGCAGATGATGTCCTTAATGGATTGCCCAGAGTAGTACACTATTTAGATATACTGCATTTTAAAGGCTTATGTGTTGACAATTACTTCGATGGCATCAACCCAATTAAAGCTCATGCAAAAGCGTTGCAATTGAATCTAAGGGCTTACAATGCTTTAGATAATACGTTTAAAACTGGAGCAAAAAAATACTTTTTAAAAGGTGGCGAAGGTTGGAATGCTGACCAAGCAAAAGCCGTTCAAGAAAGCATCGAAAAGGTACTAAATAACGAAAAAACCACAGTAACTGTTCCAAATGGCGTAGATGTTCAGTCCATGAGTCTTACACTTGACCATGCTGGTTATGTAGATGCAATTAATGCCAGCGAACACGACATTGCTTTGATGTTTAATGTTCCTCCAAGTTTAGTAGTTAGAGAGTCAAGTTCAAGCAAAGCAACAGTAGAGCAAGATGCAATAAACTTACACAAGCAGACTTTATTGCCAAGAGCAACTCAATATGAGCAAGAATACGATAGAAAGCTATTAACCGAAAAGGAAAAAGCTTATCAGTATTACAAGCACAATTTTAATTCATTACTAAGGGCAAGCGCAAAGGAAAGAATGGAAATCTTTACATCTGCAATCAACAACGGCATAATGAGTCCAAACGAAGCAAGGCACTTAGAAGATTTAGATGGCTATGAAGGTGGAGATAAGAGGTTTATAAACGCAGCCAATATCCCAGCAGACCAAATTGAGGAATGGATAAACGCTAAAATCAATAATTTAAACAAGTCAAACATGAACAACAATCCAGAAGGGGAAAACAATGGAGAACAATAAAATAAAAGTACAACCATTTTATAAAAGAGCAGCAGTTTATGCAGCATCTATTGATGAAGAAAAACGTGAATGTGAAGTTTGCTTTGCAAGTGATGCAGATGTTCCAATGTATAAATTTGGCGAAGGGAGAATATTAGAGTCATTATCATTAGAAGAAGGCGCAATGGATGAAACCAGACTTAATTCTGGCGCACCATTACTAAACTCTCACAATTCACAAGGTGGCTTAGATGCTATTTTGGGCAAAGTGGTTGAAAATTCTGTAAGAATTGAAGATGGCAAAGCTTATTGCCGAATCAGATTTTCAAAAAGAGCAGCCGTTCAGGATTATTGGGAAGACATCAAGGATGGAATAATTACAAATATTTCTGTAGGGTATAACGTAATGCGTTCAATGTACTCAGGAACTGTTGACGATGTAAAAAGATACGTTGCAACAAGCTGGCAGCCATTTGAGGTCAGCTTTGTAAGCGTTCCAGCAGACCACAGAGCAACTGTTCGTGAAAATAGCGAAACTACTGAAATGATAGTGGAAGGCGAAGAAAAAGAAAAGGAAGTTGTGCAAGCTGAACAAATTAAGGATGATGCAGCACAAAGAGATCAAGACATATTAAAAATAAAATACATACTAAAATAAATGAAACGTTTAAAAGAATTGCGTGAGTTATACGCAGACAAAAAAGCAGAGCTGAAAGTATTACACACAACTCTGGAGACCGAAAACAGAGCAATGACTGAGCAAGAGATTGCTTTAGTTGAGGCTATTGAAACTGCACTTGCTGCATTCAAAAAGGAAATTGGCGCATTGGAAACAATGGATGAGGAGAACAAAGAGGAAGCAGTACGTTCTGCATCAATTGGTTCTGTAAGTACATCAAAAAATGAGTCTAAAGAAATTGAGAAAAACTTTTCAATGATTAGATTCATGAACCAAGCCATTTCTGGTAAACTTGAAGGATTCGAAAAAGAAATGCACCAAGAAGCAGAAAAAGAACTACGAGCAAGTGGTTTATCATCTGAGTCTGGTGGTTTTGGTATTCCTACAATTGTTATGCAGAACATGAACGCTAAGTTCAATCGTGCGCAAAGTGCTGGAACTGATTCTGAAGGTGGTTACACTATCCAAACTGACAAAGGCGATTTAATTGAGCCATTTGCACCAGCACCGATAGTAAGCCGAATGGGAGCAACTGTTCTTCCTAACCTTGTTGGAGATTTATCTCTTCCAAAAGACACTAACCTTTTCTCAATGACTTGGGAAGGCGAAAATGATGATTCTGCTGAAACAAGCAAAACTTTTGCTGAGGTATTATTAACGCCTAAAAGAATGGCTGGATATGCTGACTTGAGTAGAACCTTATTGCGCCAAGCATCTTTTGATATTCAAAACTACGTAAACAACCAATTCATCGTTGCAGTAAATAGCACTTTAGATGCTGCAGCTATCAATGGAAGTGGAACTGGTGGACAACCTACTGGTATCTTGAATACTGCTGGTATTGGAGATGTAGTAGGTGGAACTAACGGAGCAGTACCAACTTGGGGAAATATTGTTGACCTTGAAAGTGAAGTAAACATTGACGATGCACTTGAAGGAAACTTAGGTTACTTAACTACTGCTGGAATCAAAGGAGCATTAAAGCAAACTTTGAAAGCAAGTGGTGTAGCTGGTTACATCTGGGACGGTGAAACAATGAATGGATACAACGCCATGACTTCTTCTAACGTACCAAGCAACTTAGTAAAAGGAACAAGCAGTGATGCTAACGCAATTGTATTTGGAAATTTTGCTGACTTAGTTGTTGGACAATTTGGTGGTGTATTTATCTTGCCAGATCCATATACACAAGCTGGAAAATCAAGAGTTAGAATGCACACTGAACTTTTCTGTGATATCGCAGTAAAAAGAGCAAAGTCATTCGCAGCTATGAAAGACGCATTGACCGCATAATTAGTCTTATTCATATCCCAACATGCCTCGCCAAATTGATTTTTGTGCGGGGTTTTTGGGTGAATGAAAGTTATATTTTTAAAAAGCCCAACTGGTATATACAACTTGGCCTATTCAATAGGACAAACGGCTGAATTGAATTTAGTGCTTGCAAAGGAATTGATTGCTGCTGGTGTAGCTGAGGAAGTACCAACTGAAAAGGTAGTTGCTAAAAAGCCAGTGAAAAAAGTAGTTGCAAAAAAGAAAAAGTAAATGAGGCAAGAGATAGATACCCAGATTCCAGCAACGGATTTGCTAAGTTTAGCAGAGGCCAAAGAGCATTTGAGGGTTACTGGCACAGATAGTGATACAGAAATTACCACAATGATTACTGCTGCTGCATCTATTCTTTCTAATCATTTAGGGTATTACGTTCAAGCAACGGAATACAACAGATTCTGTAATGACTTGGAATTTTTAGCACAAGCAAATAATATTCCTCATTTGTACTATCATCATGAACAGCATCCGGGTGGAGATTATACCGAAATAACAGATTTTAACCATGATATTAATGGCTATCAAGTAAAGATAGATTACGATGGCACATACGACATTAATGAATACGGCTATAAATATAAAGTGACAATTGAGGCTGGATATACTGCTGCATTGTTTCCAAAGGATTTGCAAGTTTGTTTAAAGCTAATTGTTGCAGATTTATACGAGCAAAGAGGCGATCAATTGCCAGTTAAATTGCATTACATTCCACGTGGGGTTTCTGCAATCGCATTTAATTATTGTTTGAGGGCATTTACATAACATGAACGCTGGGAGATTAGATAGACTTGTGAGCATTCAATATCCAACTGTTTCAACAGATAGTTTTGGAGCAAGTGGTGCAATAACTTGGACAACTTTAACGACTCAAATGTGGGCCAGAATGGAAACAAGCCTAAGTACAGAAAGCGTTGCTGCTGATAAAGTAGAAAGCACATACCCAGTCAAATGGACAATGAGGTATTCTACGCAAATAAATGAATCAATGAGAATCGTTTATGAGGGCCAGAATTATGTGATTAAGGGAATAAGAGAAATCACAAGAAGGCATTTAATTGAAGTACAGACAGAATTGGTATCATGAGCAAAAGAAATGTAGGTAAATTAATTGGTGTCAATAGTATTGATAAAATAGCAGACAAAATAAAAGTGGCTTTGTTAGATGGAAGAGTAAGAGAAATATTGAAACAAGAAACGCAAGTAATTGTAAACAATGCAAAAGCTAATTCATTGTCAGTAAGTTCAAGTGTATCAAATAGCATACAACATATTGAAAGAGGCAATTATCCTTTGCACGTATTAATAGCACCTAAATATCCAGAGGGAAATCTTGCTCATTTGTTTGAATATGGAACAAAGCCCAGATACACAAAAGATGGAAGCTATAGAGGACAGATTATTGCTACACCATTTATGAGGCCAGCAATAGACTCTAATATTAAACAAGTGGAAAAAAAAATAGGTGCAAGAATAAAAACAGAAGTTCAAAAATTAAAAAAATAAAATAAAATGGCAACATCAGGAACAATTAATGGAACTCTGCTTCGTCTTTTCGTAGATGATAGTGGAACACTTAAACCGATTGCAAATTTAGTAAGTAACGACATTTCGTTTACAAAAGATTTGATCGAAGTAACGAGCAAAAGCAGCTCAGGAAGCAAAGAATTTATGTACGGACATTTTGGTGCATCTGGATCATTTGAGGGTAGATTTGAGGATGATTCAGTAGGTGCAACGGAATATTCTTTTGAGGAACTTTACTCAGTAATGGTAGCTGGAACAAACTTATCTGTAGTATTTACAACTAATGTAACTGGAGATGTAAAGTACACTGGTTCAGCTTTATTAGGTGGTTTATCTTTAAGCGCACCAGATAACGATGCAGCAAGTTTTACTGGAGATATCACAATTACTGGAGCAGTTACACAAGGAACAGTAGCTTAATTTAAGAAAATATGGATAAGATTATATTTTTAGGCGAAGAATACGATGTTCACTATAATATGTTAGCTTTTGAAAAGATAGCAGAAGATATGGGCGTTGACAATATTGAGGAAATGGGGCAAAAGATGATGTCTGGCAACATAAGTGCATTGCTTAAAAGCAGTCGAATTATTGCTTATCATGGTTTACTTTGTGCAAGCATTGAAAACGAAATCGATTGCCCTTTTGAATCAATTGAAAAACTTGGCCAAAAAGTTACAAAGTTTGCAGATTTAAGCCCATTTAGCGAAGTATTTACAAAATCTTGGCTTGGGTTTTTTACTGACAACTCAAATGAAAAAGCAGAAAAAAAGGCGAAGGGGGCAAAGTAGTCCCCACAACCTTTAAACTACTTAAAACAGTGGCCTTTGGAGAATTAGGCTTGCGCCAAAAAGAATATGAGGAAAGTAGTCCAGAGTATTTAACTTTAGCAATTGAAGGCAAGCGCAAAGCTGAAACAGAAAGGACAAAGGAGATTTATGAAATTGCAAGAACATTGGCTTATTTCTCAGTTTCTCCACACACCAAAAAGAATATCAGCCCTAAGAAATTGTGGCCGTTTTACTGGGATGAAAGAACTCAAGGAACGCTGGAATGGATTAAGGCAAATAAAGACAAATTTGAAAAACTAACAATAAACTAAAGTGAAGCAAGGGAAAGCAATATACAACTTACTATCATCTGCAAGCGCAGTCACTGATATTGTTGCGAATAGAATTTATCCATTACGAGTGCCTGATAAGACGGCCTTTCCTTGCATTACTTATCAGACAATAAGCAATGTACCTTACAATTCAAAGTCAGGGTTTACAACCTACCAATCAAGAGTGCAAGTAAATGTTTTCGAGAATGATTACAACAATGCTTTCATCTTATCGGATGCTATTAAAACGGCATTGGCCGATAAGGTTGGAACGTTTGGAAGTGTAGTTGTTCAAGGCACTAAATTTCTTAATCAAATTGACCAAGAGGAAGATTTTGCAGATGGCTTTGGTTTAGTACATTTTATTTTAGACTTTAATATTACATACAATGAGTAGAAAAAGTGACATTAATTTAAGTCTTGGAATAGATATAAGCCAAATTCAAAAAGGATTTGATGAAGCAGTAAAAAGCAGTCATGGTGCTGGCAAAAAATTAGAAGGAGAAGCCAAAAAGCAAACGGCAATAATCCAAGCCCAAATGGATCGTATTGGCAAGGCCAAAACCTTGAAGCAAGCCAATAGGCAAATGGAAAACCTTTTGGGTACTATGTCGCAGTTTGGCATGGAAGGTTCTAAGGCGTTTGGAGAGGTTTTAAAGCAAGCTGGAGCATTAAAGGACAAAGAAAAGGACATCATGGAATTGGTGGATATGCACTCAACTGCATTACCTTGGAAGTCTATGGCAAAGGCCGTTAAAGGTGCTGGCCAAGCAGTTCAAATGGGTACATCTGCAATGGCCTTATTTGGAGATGAAAGCGAAGAAACCCAAAAAATGATGCTAAAAGTTCAAGCTGCAATGTCATTTGCTCAAAGTTTGGATAGTATTGAAACTTTAGGAGATAGTTTTAAAGCTTTGGGAATAGTTATAAAGGCCAATCCTATCTTTTTTGCTGCAACTGCCATTGCTGGTATTGCTACGGCTGCATATCAATTGCAAAAATCTTTAGACCATGTGGCAATTGCACAAGATTTGGTAAATGATGCAATGGAAAAAGGGGCTGAGGCAGCAACCAGTGACATTGTAAAAGTACAGTTATTAGCGAAACAAGCCAACAATTTAAATCTAAGTTTAAAGAATCGAAAAGGTGCTTATCAAGAATTACAAAAAGCATCTCCAAGACATTTTGCAAATCTTGCATACGAAGAATTTTTAACAAAAAGAGGAACAGATGCAACGGAAGCAGCGACAAAAGCCATAATTAATAAGGCAAAAATGGCTGCATTGACTGAGGCACTAACCGAAAAGCAAAAAGAATTAAACGATCAAGGTGTATCTTGGTTAGATATAGTTAAAACATCGGCAACGGCAATTTTTAGTTTAGGTACTGCAGATATTGATTATACAAGTCAAAGGCTTGCTGGTGTAGCAACAGAAATTGAGGGTATTGAAAAGGCAATTACAGATTTATCAGAAAGTAGTGGAGATGATTTATTTGAATTTGAAGAACCAAAAATACCAAATGCACCAAAAGCACCAAAAGCATCAAAGGATAAAATATTAACTGAGCAAGAAATTGCTGATATTGATTTCGATAAGGCTTTAAAAGAAATTGATAACTACTATTTAGAAGTAAACAATACAACTAAATCAAGATTATTAGAGGGGCAATTAACTCAAAAGCAATTTGATGAACAAAACTTTAGAGATAAAAGCAGTATGCTGGCTGAGATTATTTCAGTATATGAAAGCTATGGCAAAGATGTTAAAAGCATTGAATCTAACTTATTAGATGCACAAATATCTTATGGCAAAAAGCTAACATCTGAAAAAGCAAAAGAAGCAAAAATCCAAGCAGCCGAACAAAAGAGATTAGCAAAAGAAAAAGAAAAAGCAGAAAAAGAAGCAGCAGAAATGGCAGCAGCAAATGCCGTTCAGGTTAATGTTGAGGTCGGCAAATTATTAGAAGATACATCCAGTCAAATGACTACGGCATTGGCTACAAATTTAGGTCAAGCAATTGCCAATAATGAAGATATGGGCAAAGCAATGGGAGATACTATAATGGTTGGAATGGCAGACTTTTTAACTAATATGGGGCAATTGATGATAACTGCTGGTATTGCCAAACTTGGTTTTGATACTGCCATGGTTCAATTTGGTGGTGCTGGTGCTGCAATTGCTGCTGGTTTTGGTTTGACCTTAGCTGGCTCTACAATGAAGGCTGCAATGAGTAAAGATATTGCAAAACCTACGGCATTGGCTGAAGGTGGAGTAATGAAAGGAACTACTTTTGGAATGCTTGCTGAATATAACACTGCAAACAATGATCCAGAGGTTGCTATAAGAAGTTCGTATCTTCGTGGAATGATAGCAGATGCAGTTGGAAATAATAACAATGGTGGAAATGTCAAATTCAGAATTGAGGGCCGAGATTTAGTAGGCGTATTAGGCAGAGGATTAAAAGACAACAGTAGGGCATAATGGGAAAGCAATATTTTGGAGAAGTTGAAAGCATAACTGGAAACAGTTACACAGTTGAGATACATCACAAAACTTTAACTCCAATTCCACCAGCAACTGCAATAGAAATAAATTTAGCAACTGGAGGTTTTGAACTTAATTATGAAGGTCAAGGCTCTACAACCTATGAAAACAACATAATGGGTTCAAGTTGTTCTTTTGATATACTTGTGGAATCACAAGCCGTATTGGATGGATTGTCAGCAATTGCAGAAAGCAAAGAAAATGATTATTTACTGGTAATCTACAAAGGGCAAGATTTATTCTGGCATGGTACTATAGTAACAGACCAAATGACTTTGCCAAGGGCAAGTTATCAAGGTACTCCATCAGTAAATATAAAAGCGAATGACCGACTAAAATTACTTAGTTCCGTTGATTTTGATTTTGGTACGTTTTCCTTGCCATTAAATAGGGAAAGAGGGCTTGAAATTATCAAGCAAATAATTCAACACAATAATACTTACATTACTGCATTGTATGGAGCATCTTCTCGTTATTTATTAGATTCTATTGAAAACAAAGCTACAAACCAACTGGATGGAACTTTATACAATGTATCTTTTAAGAAAGAAAGTTTTATACAAAATTTTACCTTAACTGCTGATTTTGGTGAAGAGGATGAATACATTAAATGTACAGATGCACTTAGGCAAATATTACAAGTTTTTAATGCTCAAATAGTTTTAACCAATGGTTACTATGTAATAAGGCATATTGACAATCAATATTCAGCAAGTACAGAATTTAATGCCTACACAAAAACATTGGGCGCATTAAGTACCTATACAATAAGCAACGGCATAAATGTCCAAGACAATGCAAGAAGTTGTTTTGAGGCTATTCCAGAATATACTTTTCAGCCAGCAATTAGAGAAATAAGTACAGAAATAACAAAAAGCCAAATTGATTACATTGATAAAACAACGGCATCATCTGTTTTGGGTACTTTGTCAAATACGGATGTAGGGGATATTACATATAAATATGCTCGAATAGTTGTAAAACTTAAAGATATATTAACAAGAGTCCAAAACAATCAAAAAGACTACTGGGCCAATGATATAATGATTTGGGCTGATTTTTGGGTAAAAAATGACGTTGGAGATTATTACTACCTAAAAGATGGCGAAATAGTTTTGTGGGATGATCCAGGAGTACCAAATTATTACACAAGAATTGCCCACAAGGATACAACCAACAATCCAAATGAAATGATTGATGTGGTTTACGAAATCAAATTGCCAAATGAAACAATCGTAGAGTATAACTTGGAAATAGTTGCACGAACCAATTGGTATGAAGCAATCATTGTTCCTACTTATATCAACCCAAAAAGATTATTGGGCTTTAAATTTGCTTATGCTGATGATACTTTTGCTAAATCCAGAATGGGTATTGAATTTGCTTATAATACGTGGAATAATGACGATACAGCAGATTATGGCTTGACCGAAAAGTTTGCAAACGATATATTGACGGCAAACGCAAATTTGAGTAATAATGTAACATTAGGCAATCTTTACCATTCAGGATTAAGTACAGATGTTTATGGGGTTCAATATTGGAACAATACAACATCAAAATGGTCTTTGCCTGAATTTAATTTAGTTGGAGTTTCTGGAACTGCAAAAGCCGAAATATTGCCATTGATAATGGCTGCCAATATATATGAAGATAACATAAAAACAATTGAAGGAGATTTGCACACTAATGGAGCAATTTATGCAATCAATTCAATTAACATAGATTCATCAAGATGGGCATTTAATGGGGGAACTTATAATGCTCAAAATGAAGTTTGGAGTGGCCAATGGATAAAAGTTGCAATTGGTTCTATAAATACTGGTACAAATGGTAGCAAATACAATGATAGATTCAGAGGTGGAAATTCTGGTTTTGGAGATATTTTCAAGTCTTTAGATGACCGATTGAT
>Ga0070748_1001122_pt1 | contig 12580 bp, 20 predicted proteins | sample VirMetDEL_Nov_12_FD_77015 | JGI IMG/M metagenome (GOLD analysis project Ga0070748, IMG submission 77015) | Aqueous microbial communities from the Delaware River and Bay under freshwater to marine salinity gradient to study organic matter... | ecosystem: Environmental > Aquatic > Marine > Coastal...
TGTGATTGATGATAGTAGTGTTTAAAAATCAGCCCTCTTATATTGAGGGCTATTTTATTATTATAATAATTAGTTGCTTATTATATAATCAAAAGCTTTTTGCGCTTTAGATGCTGCGCTTGTTAGTAATGACGTATTGTCTTTAGATTTTAAAACTTTAAGCCATGATTGAATGTATGCAGTTGAATTATCTAGAGTATTATCAATCCCTGCATGAGCGCATAAGAACGCGCTCCCTAATTCCGCGACTAACTCCTCTTTGCTGTAATCCGACGAGCCAAACATAATGCGACCTTTTGAGACTTCCTCTCGATTAAGTCGTGACTTATGCCCTGTTGAATGGGTTAATTCATGGAATAATGTAGAATAATATTCCTCACTGTTAACAAATTCTGATTTTTTAGGCATATTAATATCATCTGATACTGGTCGATAATATGCGCGACTTTCTGCGTGATTTATAATCGGTTTAGTTTTAAAATTATTTATAATATTTTCAGCGTTTTCTATAGAACAAAAATCTTCATTTTGATTTTCTTTTATGCGCTCGGCATCAATCAATTTATGATTTAAATTTTCGCACTGTTCGACATTAAAAACTGTATATTGCTTTAGAAAAGTAAAAGAATCCTTTTCTTTTGTAATTTTGTCTACTTTGCTAACTTTTGAGCAATAAATAATTTTAGTTCCTTTTTGACCTTTGATAACATTCCCACCTAATGCAACTGATTGCTTGTACGTCAAATAATAATTAGAAGTGTACGATTGCATACTCAACAAAAAATAATTGATGCCCGAATAAGTTTTATCAGATATTAGATTTTTTGGTTCGCTGTCAACATTCCACGGTTTTTTCCAAGGAATAACGCCTTTCTCTAAAGATTCTATTATTGTGTTTGTTATTGTTTCGTTCGCTTTCATTTCATTTCTCCATCTTTTGAGTGTAATTTAGTAACATGTTTAGCAGCCAAGTATATCTCCCTCCACGAAATTTTTGATGGAAGTGATAACGAACCATAATTGATAAGATCATTAGTGGTAAGTTTAGTTGATTCTAATTCTAATATAAGTTCATAACGTGCATTCAAGTAATTGATTAGTGTATTTTTTATAACCATAAACTCTATTTCAAAGCCATCCCGTCTGTTTGTTGTTGCTTTCATTTTGTTTTTTCCTCTCTTAATGGGTGATAGTAATGATTATGCGTCTATAATTATCAAACCATGCGCAGTATCTACAGATACATTCCCGAAAACATCTTTAATCTCAGAAAAATAATCCATTGTTTGCATGTTATTCTGATAGCCTTTAGATGTCTCCGAACCTTGCCCCGATTTATTTCCTTCATATATCTTTATGTATACGGTGCCACCATTTTCAACGCAATCTTTCGCCAGTTGTAACACTTCCTTTCGACACTCAGATTCTTGAATGACGTTCAAAACATTGTTGATTGTGACAGTCTGCGCACCGCCATTTAGGCAGCGTGCTAATACTTTTTGATTATGTTCAGCCGTTCGGTTGTATGGGTCATACGTTAGATTTTCAACGTATAGAGCATCAAGGTAGTTAGTCGCGACTTCTCCCGCACCGCCACCTATATCTAGGTTTGTTTCATCTCCGCCCCAACGATTGAACTTCTCATTTACTATTTTAAACGTGCTCGCCATGCGCCCTGATTTGTAGTTGACATCCGTTTTTTGTGATGTGATTTTTTGTACGTTTGCTGTCATGTTATCCCCTTGTTGCGTTTATGCAACATCAATATGAGTGTTTGCCTGTGTGCATTATATGCATAGATTTAAAGTAATGTACAAGGTTATTTCTAATTATTTTTTTGTGGTTGTATAGAACCAATTTAAACAATAATCATATTGCAGTATCTGCATACCATAAGTATTTATTGTGTCCAGAATCGACTTAGAAGAGGTCTAATAGACATGTTAATAACTTTGTGGATAAGCCAGGTATAAGCCAGGTATAGCCTGTGGATAACATATATTCTGTTGCACAGCCCAACGCGAATGATTATCATTTAAGGAATGACATATATATAATATAATATATATTAATGATAATGATTACTATTCCGCAATATATAATATAATATATATTAATGATAATGATTATCATATAGATTATCAGTCATGGTATCCCGTTAGGTCATCCCGCATCAAATAAAAGTAAATGATAATAATAATGATTATCAATAAAGATTGAGAACTATTATCATTTAAATTTGATGGAGTCCCACAAAAAGAATGCTTATTATTTGAAGTGAGTACCCACTAACCAAATCTGCCAGAATCACGCGCACGCGCATGGAACCTACTGCTACCTACTTCTTATCGATTTTCATAATTAGCTAAAGCATCACTATATCAATTATCTCCCCAATCATATTCTATGAATATTGAGTAATTTTTTTTTAAATTTTTTTTAAATTTTTTAAAAGAAAATACATAACGCATAGCTGTTGATCTAGCTAGTAGCTTTTAAAGTATCAATTATATTTTTAATTATGAGGAACTTATTTTAAATTACGTTGTCTAAGTAGGTTAATAAGATTTAAAGAACTAATACTTTTTTTTTAACTAATTAAAAATAGGATATTAATATTAAGATGATTTGGAATACACCTGAATACAGTGACATTCGCTTTGGTTTTGAAGTCACAATGTATATAAATAGTAAATAAACATTATTTTTATTACACGGGGAAGAGGATTATTTTTAAAATAATAGTTTTAGTTTTATCTACGTTAGTACCCACATCTCAAATATATGCTGAACATTCTGATATTGTTAATATACCAGAATCATCTACCTTGGATGCACCAGTTTATATTTATGTACTAAGAGCATGTAGTTTTGATGCCGAGACAGCTAAATCTTTTCAAAGGATGCGTATCTTATATCCAAATATGTCAAAAGAAGTTCATGAGGGCATGGCTATAGAGCAAATAAAAAAAGAAAATATTGACGCACTCCACACTGAAAACCTCTTCCACGTTTTTAATTACGTTTGGAACAAATACTCAAAAAATGTAACCCCTTCAATGGTTTGGAAAAAAACATATACTACATGTAGGAAAAGGTCTGAGGCTTGGTGGAAAATGAATAAAACAATACCACCTCTTAACCAGTTTATATATCCAAAAGGATTTAGGTGTGAAGCAGATGTTTGATAATCAAGGTTTAGAAGCTCAAAAACAAGATATAATTCACATTGATGATGAAGTATTTGCAGATATAGCTGGCAATAACATCAAATGGACTCCTGAAGAAAGGATTATGGCAGCAACTTATTATTCTGTAACGGGATCATCGCTCCAGGCTGCGGAACGCTGTAAACAAGCTGGGTCAGACATACCAGCATCTACCATTCGCAAGTGGAAAAACCAATCTGCGTGGTGGAAGCCAGTATTACATGAAGTACGAAAAGCAAAGCAAGAGGAATTAGATGCCAAACTTACTAATATTATCATGGAAGGAACTGATCAGTTGGCAGATAGGATTGTTAATGGCAATCATAAGCTTAACAGCAGGACTGGTGATGTGGAAAGAGTACCAATGTCTTCAAACGAACTTAGTAGAGATGCTATTGGTATACCTTTTGATAAACGCGCTCTTATGCGTGGCGATGCTACTTCTAGAGTGGAAAAAATAGACCCACAAGAAATGCTAAAAGGATTAGCTGACCAATTTATAAAAATTGTACATATGAATGAGCCTAAAGTAATAAACGCTAAAGAAGAAATAGAAGACAGCGAAGAGCAAGGCAATGAACCCACTTATAAAATAGTTCCTTAAGCATCTAGAGGGAACCTCATAAAGATGCTAATACAGGAGAAAAATTTTGGCTAGCAAAACACCAGCTTGGCAACGAAAAGAAGGCAAAAACCCCAAAGGTGGGTTGAACGCAAAAGGTAGAGCAAGCTACAATAAGAAAGCAAAGAAGGAAGGTAAGCCAGGATTAAAAGCACCTGCACCTAATGCTAAAAAAGGCACTAAAGCAGGAGCAAGAAAGAAGTCATTTTGTGCTAGAATGTCAGGAATGAAAAAAAAATTGACTTCAAAGAAGACTGCAAATGACCCTAACAGTAGGATTAATAAAGCTCTAAGAGCTTGGAAATGTTAAATAAAATGTATGACTTAAACAAAGAACACAATAATATGGTTTCTTATTCTATGAAAAATAAGAAAAAAAATCCAATGCAAACTTACCCAAATACTTTAGATGTTGGCTCTAGTTCACAACGAAGAACTAAAGGAATGAATGGTATTACCGAGTTAGGATATGGTAAATACTATGGCATATAAAAATAAAAATTCAAGACCAAATACAAAAAAAAGACCTATTCCTCCTCATAAAAAAGATAGGAAATGCTGATGAAAGGTGTAAAGCATTATAAAAAAGATGGAACTGAGTACAAATATGGAACTCATAAAATGCCTGATGGTTCATTACATTCAGGAAAAACTCATAGTAATACTAGCGTAAAGCTATACCATTTTAAAGATTTATCAAATAAAGCTAAACAAAAAACAAGGACTTAATCATGGCAAGTATAATGAATCCACTCTATAAAGATGGTAAAAAACGTAAAAATTATGGCACATCAAAACCAGCAACTATTGGTGGAAAAAAAGCAATGCCTATGACAAAACGAGCTAAGACTCCATCTAAACCTGCAACTAAACCTAAAGCAGTAAAAAAACGAACTACAAGAAGCACTATAAACACCGCAACTAAAAAAGGCTTAGGTTCTCCTTTTACTAAAAAAATTGGAACAGGTGCAACTAAAAAAATGCCACCTGTTGTTAGTGCAGCAACAATAAGAAAATTAAGTCCTACAGAAAAATCTCAACTACAAAAAATATTGAAGAAAAATCAAGAGTTGCAAAATAATGCTAACAAAGACGCAGCAGCAAAAGTAATAAAAAGTAATACAAGTGCGAAAAAACCAAATACAAGAACTCCAGCACAAATAAAAGCTAAAGAAGAGATAGAATTAGTAATTAGTAAAAGAAAAGCTAACGCTGCAAAAGATGCTAATGCAAGAAAAGCAAGAGAAACAGCCAAGGCTAAAAGACTTTCTGCAACTAAACTTGCAAGAGAAGCTCAAAGAAAAAGAATTGCTGAGGGTCGCGCTAAAAATGCAGCAAGGACAAAAAGTTTTATAGAAAAATATATATCAGGAAAAAAATATAAATAAAAAATAATATAAATTAAATTATGAGCCTTTACAAAAACATAAACAAACGCAAAGCTGCTGGTACAAGCAGAACTAAGAAAAATAGCACAGTAACAAAAAAAGCGTATGCTAATATGAAAAAAGGATTTCCTAAAAGTAGGACTAAAAAAGCATAAGTTAAGTGCCATATTTATCATACCCATTAGTAATAGTTACTTGGAATGACCATTCTGGAGATGCTGGGTGGATTGAAAAGCCACCTTCAGACGATGATATTGTAGAGTGTAAAACTATTGGTTATTTATATAGTGAATCAGATAAAGCATACCATGTAGTAAACTCAAAGACAAAAGATAAGGGAGTAGGGGGGTTAAGCACTATACTTAAATCTTGTGTAGTTAGTCTTAAAATATTAAGGAAAAGCATGTAATGTCACGAAGCAACCGTAACTATCGAGATGAGTATGACAATTATCATAGTTCAGAGGCTCAGAAAAAAAGAAGAGCAGCTAGAAACAAAGCACGAAATATGATGGCAAAAGCTGGCAAAGTTTCTAAAGGTGACGGAAAAGAAGTAGATCACAAAGACCGAAACCCTACTAATAATAGCAAAAAAAATCTTAGCGTTAAAAGTAAATCAAATAATAGAAGTTATTCTAGGAAAGGAGAAAAAGGTCACGGTAAAAGATACACATGAAATTAACCGCAGATCTTATATATGGTTTTGCAACAAGTCTTCTTAGTGAAAGATTTGATAATGTAAAACCTACACCTAACTTTCACAGAGAGCTATGGGAGTATTGTTCATCAGACAATCAATTAGTAGCAATAGCAGCACCTAGAGGCCACGCTAAAAGTACAGCAGTGACGCACTCTTACACCTTAGCAAGTGTTTTATTTAGACAAGCTGACTTTGTTGTAATTATATCTGATACAGAGTTACAAGCAATACAGTTTTTAAATGATATAAAGATGGAACTTTATGAAAACCAGAAACTTAGAGGTTTATTTAAAGTTAGTGAAGTTTATAAAGATGCTGAAAGAGAAATACGTTTTAAAATAGGAACTGATAATCATCAAGTTCGCATTATGGTAAGAGGAGCATCTGGCGGTTCTGGGTCAGTACGCGGGTTTAAGTGGAGAGGCAAGCGTCCTAATCTTATTATTTGTGATGATATGGAGAATGATGAGGCAGTATCTAATGAAGAAAGACGAGCTAAGTTTAGAAATTGGTTTTACGGAGCATTAATACCAGCACTGTCAGACACAGGAAAAATACGCATAGTAGGAACAGTATTACATTTTGACAGTTTATTAGAACGGTTAATGCCACCTACTACTGGTGAATTAGCAGTACATACTGTTAAAGAAGACTTAAAGCAATGGTCAAACCAAAAAATTGGTGCTTGGGAATCTGTTAAGTATAGAGCACATTCTGATTTTGATGATTTTAGTTCAATACTATGGCCTGAAAAGTTTTCTGAATTAAGATTAAGATCTTTAAGAGATGATTTTGTAAGGCAAGGAATAGCTGAAGGGTATGCTCAAGAATATTTAAATTACCCTTTGCATGAGGGAGATGCTTTTTTTAGGAAAAATGATTTCTTGCCAATGGGTGAAGATGATTATACATCAGATAAAATATATTATGCAGCAATTGATTTTGCTATATCTGAAAAAGACAGAAGGTCGTATACCGTATTAACTGTTGGTGGCATGGACGATAGGGGTATGTTACACATTGTCGATGTTATTAGAAGAAGAATGGATGCTAAACAAATTATTGATGAGATGTTAGCTGTACAGATTAAATATAAACCTGACATATTTGTAGTAGAAGACGGAGCATTAAAAAAAGCTATAGGGCCATTCTTAAGAGATGAGATGTTAAGAAAAAATGTATTTATTAATTTAATTCCTAAAGTTCCACAAAGAGATAAAGTATCAAGAGCAAGAGCAATTCAAGGAAGAATGAGACAAGGTGGTGTAAAGTTTGACATAGAGTCTGATTGGTATGCTACTTTTGAACAAGAATTATTAAGATTTGATAGAGGACAATATGATGATCAAGTTGATTCTATAGCTTGGTTAGGTTTAGTTCTTAATGAAATGTTACAAGCCCCAACTACTGAAGAAAGAATAGATCAGGAATGGGACGATGACTATAATAAAACAATGGGATCAATGTATTTTGGTAGATCTCAAACAACTGGATATTAATACATGCCTGATTTAAATCAAATACGAGATACTATAGCCTCTATAAATGTTGCAGGTGATATTGACCAAGATGTTTTAGATAAAATGGGTCATGATATATATTCTTGGTATGAAGAAGATGAAAATTCTCGTAGTGAATGGACAGAAAAATATGAAGAATACATGAAGCTAGCAACACAAGTAAAAGCTAATAAAAGTTTTCCTTGGCCTGATGCAGCAAATGTTAAATATCCACTTTTGTCAATAGCTTCTTTACAATTTGCATCAAGAGCATATCAATCTTTAGTACCTAATAACAAAGTAGTAAAAGCTAGAGTAATTGGAGAAGACCCTGACGGTCAAAAAGCTAAAAGAGCTAGTCGTATAAGTAATTATATGTCTTACCAATTGTTAGAAGAGATGGATACTTGGGAAGATCAAATGGATCGCACATGCTTAATACTACCAATTATAGGCAATGTGTTTAAAAAAACATACTGGGATGGGCATCGTATGATGTCAGACTTAGTATTACCAAAAGATTTATGTGTTGATTATTATGCTACATCTCTTGAAGATGCTGATAGAAAAACGCATAAAATATATTATTATCCTAATGAAATTACAAGCTATGTTAGGTCAGAACATTTCTTAGATGTGGTAGATACTTCTGCGTCATCTAATACGATTGAAGCTAATCATTCTAATGCGTATGATGAATTGCAAGGAATAACACCTCCAGCAAATAATTCAAAGTCTCCTCATTGCTTTTTAGAATGTCATTGTTGGTGGGATTTAGATGACGATGGTTATCAAGAGCCTTATGTTATAACAATACATAAAGATACCAAACAAGTAGTACGAATTGCAGCACGATATGATGAGGATGGAGTAAAATTTAATGATGCTGGAGACATAGTACGAATAATTCCAGTAGAATACTTTACAAATTATATATTTATTAATGATCCTAACAGTGGTGTTTACGGGATGGGTTTTGGTAGTTTGCTTGGGCCACTAAATGAAGCTACTAATACAATTATAAATCAACTATTAGATAGTGGAACTATAAATAATTTACAAGCTGGTTTTCTTTCTAAAGGAATTAAAATGACCAACGGAAATATTCCGTTAAAGCCTGGCGAATGGCGTTATGTTAATACAATAGGAGATGATTTGCGTAAAGGAATTGTGCCCATACCTTCAAAAGAACCTAGTAACGTACTGTTTTCTTTGTTAAGTATGATGATACAATCTGGTCAACAATTAAGTTCTGTTACAGATATAATGACTGGCTCTAGCCCTGGGCAAAACCAACCTTGGTCTACAACCTCAGAAGTGCTTAGGCAGGGACTCCAAGTATTTTCAAGTATATACAAACGTATACACAGGTCAATGAAGAGAGAGTTTAAAAAAATTGCTAGATTAAATTCTTTGTACATGGAAGAAAAAAAATATTTTGCAGTATTAGATCCTACAGATGCTTCTGAAGTTGGTATGATTGGTAAAAGTGATTTTGAAGATGGAGACATGGATGTAGTTCCTAACTCAGATCCAACAAATATAAGTAATGCAGAGAAGTTAGCTAAAGCTGAATCTTTAATGCAACTGCTACAGTTAGGAGCAATTAATCCACAAGTAGCTACTAAAAGAATACTAGAAGCAAGTGATCAAGAAGGCATTGATGAGCTTATGCAGCTTCCTGAAAAACAACCTTCTTTTGAAGAACAAATTAAGTTGCAAGAATTACAACTAACTGCTAGTAGTCAAGAAATTACTAAATCTAAGACTCAGTACCAAGCTATGAGAGATCAAGCTGCTGCTGAACTTACTATGACTAAAGCTAAGTCCGAAGAACAAAGAATAGGCATAGAGAAGATGAGACTTCAATATGCTATAGAGTCTAAGCAAACAGAACTCGCTATTGCACAGCAGAATGAAACTATGCAACAGCAAATGGCTGAATTAGAAAGAATGCAAAAACAAATTGATATGGTAGCTAAAGCTTCGGGATATGAGTTAGACTATGAAGAAAGAGTATCAAAACTTAATGATGAATCTATTGAAAGACAAAGACAGTTAGAAGAAGATGAGAAAGCTAGAATTTCTTCTATTGTTGATCCTAATCAGTCAGTTGAGTCCGAGCAAACTGAATGATGTTTCAAAAAATATAAAAGAAAACACAAATATAAAATTATTAAAACTTACTACAGAATTAAACATAGCGCACAAAGAAAAGCCTACAGACTCAGAAGAAGATTTGCTTATAAGACTTATTAATGCAGAAGCTTCTGGAGAAGGAATTATAGGAATGGCTTTAGTAGCTAATAGTATTATTAATAGATATAAAATAATTAATAGTAAAGCTAATAAAGGAAAAAGATGGAAAAATATATTTATAACCCATGCTAAACATCCTTCTTTAACAGCAGTTATATATGGAAAAGATCAGTATACGCCAATAACTAATAATAAGATAAATCAAAAAATACTTAAAGAAGATTATAATAAAGCAAAAGAAGCTTTAGCTTTAGCAAAAAATAGAATAGCCCTTGAAATAGAATTACTTAATAAAAATATTAATTATAAAGATATTTATTTTTTAATAAAAGCTACTGGGTTTAGAACTTTAGATGCAAAAAAAGATATATCACAAAATATAAATAATGTGATTTATAAGAAACATAAGTTTACAACAGCAGGAAATCCTTTGGATTAGAGTAGGATACAAAAATAGAGAGTATTAATTATATAACAATAGGAGAGATTATGAGCGATAGATACGCTTGGATACATCAGCCATTAACGCAAGATTTAATATCAAAGTTAGAAAGTGCAAAAAAAGGATTATTAGAATATGTTGCAGAAGGAGGAACAATAAAAAACTCCGTAGATGAGACAGCAATGAGTATATCTAATATACATGGAAGAATTAAAGTTATAGAAGAAACTTTAGAAATTATACAGCACGAAGTAGAGGAAGTAGAAGAAGAAGTTACAGTAGATACAACAAAGGAGTATAAAGATGCTTAAAGCTCTTGGATATCGTTTGTTAGTAAAACCTGATGACTTTAATAGTGAGCATGAGGTTAAAGGTACGGATATTGTGCTTGAGATTGTTCATAACGAAAGAGAAAAAAAAGCTACAATGACTACAGGAGTAATTCTAGATATTGGGCCATTGGCGTGGGCTGACTACAACAAGAATATAGATGAAAATATACCTTGGGCTAAAGTTGGAGATCATGTTATGTATTCTCGATATGGTGGCAAAAGAATTGAAGATCCTGAGACTGGAAAAGAAGTAATACTGTTAGATGACGGTGATGTATTATGCAAAATAGAGGAAAATTAGAATGAGTGATAATGAATTTATAGCGCAGTATGATGATTTACCTTCGGATTCTACGCCAGAACCTTCTTCTAAAGTAGATAAGGTTGGTGAAGTTTTAGAAAGTAAAGATGAGATTATTGTTAATAACGATGTAGTAGAAAATAAAGAAGCAGGTGAGCCCGCGGAAGTTAAAGATCCTATAGAAGAATCTGCTAGAGCACAAGGTTGGGTTCCACAAGAAGAGTGGAGTGGAGATCCTTCATTATGGAGAGACCCACAAGTTTTCTTAGAGAGAGGAGACTATTTTAAAACAATGTCTACGCAACGTAAGCAAATAGATAAGCTTAATCAAACTGTAGATAAGATGGCAGAGATACAAGTTAAAACTAGAGAAGACGAAAGAAAGAAAGTATTAAAAGAGCTTTCAGATAAAAAATTAGATGCTATGGAAAATTCTGATTATGTAAAAGTAATGGACATAGACTCTGAAATTTTAAAAGTTAGATCAGAACCAGCAATTACTCCAGTAGCTGTTACTGAAAATAACACAGAAGCACAGGAAACTGCTGCTGCTTATATAGAAAAAAACAAGTGGTACACAGAAAAACCAGAAATGAGAGCACAAGCTGATTTATTATCTAATGGATACTTAAGTATTAATGCAGGAGCACCTATTGAAGATGTTATTGCATATGTAGACAGTGAAATAAAAATTCGTTACCCGCAAGAATTTGGGAACAGTGTGCCGAGCGCATCACCTGTTGCTGGAAACAATCGTACTACTAAGCCAAACTCCACAAAGAGTGGAGGCAAAAAGAAAACGCTGAATGATCTTCCTTCTGAAAAAAGGGATATGTACGCTCAGATTGGTCAGTCGTTCGTTGACTCTGGAGCTGTCAACTCAATAGATGAATACATAGCCGAGCTGGAAAAAATAGGAGAACTATAATGACTAGCAAAATAGAAAAAAATCTAGACCGCCCTAAGCGAGTCCCAATGCACGAAGCTAGACAAATACTTAATGTTGACGATTTACCCGATGGTAAAGTTGGAAGATGGGTTATTGATTCTAAAAATCGATGCCAAGTGTTTGAAAAAGCAGGTTGGGAATATGTCACAGAACGTGGCTTAACTGTGGGTAGTCCCAAAGTTGATGGTACTAAAGCAGCAGGTAACATAGTATGTAAGACGGGTAATTCCGATGGACAAATGTTATACCTGATGTGTATAGACCAAGATTTCTACGATCAAGATCAATTAGCTAAACAAAATCAAGTTGATCAAGTAGAAGGAGAATTGTATGAGTCCACGCAAAAAACTGGTCATTATGGATCTTTAGATCTTGGTAGAAGCTAGTTTATAAAGCAGGGAAGCATACTTAATTATATTAAGGAGTTAAATTATTATGGCTAATGTTGACAGACCTAACGGTTTACGACCAAAGCGCATGACCTCTGGAGAACCTTACAACGGTGGTTTTACTAAAATGTATTGCGCTGCTGATTTGTTTTTAGGAGATCCAGTATTTGGTGCAACAGGTGGTACTGCTTCAAATGATGGAGCATATCAAAAAGTAGCACGAACAACCTCAGCAACTGCTGGAGTTATATTAGGAGTGGTTGTTGGATGGGAAATCGATCCAGACGCACTTAGCAATTTATATCATGTAGGTTCTGCTACACGCGCAGTATATGTAGCTACTGATCCTAACATTATATATGAAATACAAGGTGACGGTGCTGGCACTGATGCTATTACTGAAGCAGATGTTGGTTTAAATGCTGATTTAGTTATTGCTGCTGGAGATACCGCTACAGGTGCGTCTAATATTGAATTAGATGAGTCTACAA
>Ga0070748_1001123_pt1 | contig 12558 bp, 19 predicted proteins | sample VirMetDEL_Nov_12_FD_77015 | JGI IMG/M metagenome (GOLD analysis project Ga0070748, IMG submission 77015) | Aqueous microbial communities from the Delaware River and Bay under freshwater to marine salinity gradient to study organic matter... | ecosystem: Environmental > Aquatic > Marine > Coastal...
TTATTAAATAGCTATTCGTAGTACGTGATGCTACAAGATGAATTTATTGTCTAGCTATAGTGCGTGAGCAAGCTACGTGAGTGCTGCAAATATCCGAGAGTACCATGCGTGAGTTGGGCAAACAAAGTCCTGCCGTAGAAAAGCAGGCAACTTTAAACCTACGGGTTTGAAAATCAGCAAGTGAGAGTTGGGGGGAAGCTGTGGGAGTTTCTCCTCGTTCTTACTATTAACTATCTGACAATTAAATAGTAAAGTGTTAAAATATTTTATACCTTTGCACTTTATTAAAAACACTATCAACATGGAATTAATTTATCTAGCTGTCGTTTTAGTTTGCGGTGGTATGGCAGTAAAAGAGTATAAGAAAATACTCAAGTAAACATCATTGTAGGGTGATGAAATTGGCAGACATGCCCTCCTGTCTCGGGGGTGTAGATCCTGGAATAAACTTTAGGATAGCGGGTTGACCACCATTGTGCACAACTTGTCCTATAGCTAACCTCTACGTGGAAGTTCGAGTCTTCCCCCTACAGCTCTAATGCAGTAGAATCCCAACTGCATAAAACACAATCATTAACATTGCGTATAAAAATTTAGTAAATCTATTCATATTACAAATATATGAATAGACAGATCAACTATTGTTAAACCTTTATTAAAAAATCATTAAACATGGCACAAATCAGCATGAATCAAACACAGAAACTTGAAGGAGTTATAGAACTTCTTAGTTTACAACAACAACAGCTTAACAATATTGATAAGCAACTAGAACAGTTATCTAAACTTATTAATGAGAACTCCAACAGTATCCGTATGATAGAAGGAGATCTTGAAGAAGTTAAAGGAGGCAAGACATGGTAGAGTTTATTATGTACAACAATCTTATGAGATGGGAAACTCCTGTATTGCTCTTAGTTTTGTATCTTGCGTGCAATTCAATTTATAAACTTGTAAAAAAGAAATTTTTATGAAAAACTTTTTAATTGCTATTATGCTACTCTCTGGAGTAGCGCAAGCGCAAGACTATTACAAATCTTCAGAATGGTCTATTTATAATTACGATAGAATTACTAACAAATTTTCTAAAGTAGGAACTAAAAAATCAGATACTAGAGTTATTATAAGTACAGATTATTTTGCTCTTGAGCAAGAAGACGGTAAATTTATACTAGATTTTTGGGATTATGTACACACAGATACATTAGGCCAGTGGTTTGTACCAAGAAATCAAGATGGTAGTATATGTGTGGGTACTCAAGACAGTACAATATATGTATTCTCTCATTATGATGAGACTATAGAGAAATTTACTGCAGTTACTGCATTACGTAAGATTAGAATTGTAGAACCTTTTAAAGCAATACCATGAGATTATTAACTATTTGCCTGTTACTGTTAGGATATACAGTACAGGCACAGTATTACAAAGCTAGCTTAACAACAGTATACACTTGGTCTGAACTAAAGCAAAAACTTATAGAAACATCTGTAGATTGGGAAGGTACATTAGTAGATGTAGACAAAGAGTATATTAAGATTAAAAAAGAGAATGGAGAAGTAATTAAAGAGTGGTGGGTATATTACAAAGAAGACGGCAAATTAGGAGACTGTTACATTACAGAAACTGAAAGCAAGATCTGTGTAAGTTCTCACTACAATACTATCTTTATTTATTACAAACACGATGAAGAGTTAGATAGATTCTTACATCTAATTACACTATCACACATAGTTAAATCAAAACCTTGGAAATGATGCACTTTATTCTATTTACAGCTACTATATTAGCAATAGTAGTTATTTGTATTGTATCTTACAATCTTAAAGATGATACAGAAAGTAAAACGTAAGACTTTTACTATTAGACCATCAGGACGCAGCACAGATTTTATATCACCATCATTTGGTTATGGTTGTTTATACGATTGTTCTTATTGTTACATGAAGCGACACAAGCCAGACGGCTTATCAGTTGCAACAAACACAGGTGACATACTAACAGAGATAAACAACCATGCTTATTTTACACCTGTAGATAAGCCAAATCAAACTCACCCAGATTTTACTACATACGATATTAGTTGTAACGAAGATTTTGCGTTACATGCTAAATATCATGATTGGCAAAGAATATTCCAATTCTTTAAAGATCACCCTGTAGCTATGGGTTCGTTTGCAACTAAATATGTGAATCCAGATCTAATACATTTTGATCCTAACGGTAAAATAAGGATTAGGTTTAGCCTAATGCCACAGCACATGTCTGACATACACGAGCCATACACATCTAAAATTATTGATAGAATTAAAGCTATCGACGCATTTATAGATGCAGGCTATGATGTACATGTGAATTTTAGTCCAGTTATTGTAACAGATACCTGGTTAGAAGATTACGAAGACTTGTTCCATATGCTTAACGATTACGTTGACTATAAAGATCAAGTATTAGCAGAAGTTATATTCTTAACACACAACGAAAATAAACACGAAAAAAATCTAATTAGACATCCAGAAGCAGAAATTGATCTTTGGAATCCTCCAATACAGGAAGAAAAAGTATCACAATTTGGTGGAACTAACATAAGGTATGCACGACATCTTAAACCTGAATACATAGATGTATTTAGAGCTATGCATGAGCGTATAATACCTTGGAACACAATTAGATACATATTCTAAAAACTAAATCATTATGCCAAGTAAGAAATACTTAGATTATATTCCTTTAGAGCCTAAAAAGAAAAAGGCAATAAAGAAAAAGAAGGATACGACAGGATTAGTTACAAAAAGTACATTTGAATTAATGTTTGGATTTAACTACCCTACAATGAACGTTATCCCTATTGCAAAACACTTAAAATCATTTAAAAACCCTTATTATAACGTAACAAAATGGCAAAAGTAGTAGATTTTCAAGAGCTAGGCCTTATCCAAGTGCCTGAAAAAACAGAGACTTATATACCAATAAGTCACCAAGAATTAGTAACAAAAATTAAAGAGGCTGGTACAAAGCATTATGGCGTATCTCCTTACCAAGAAAACCTAGAAGTAAATCATAGAGGCCAGCAAATGTTTGGCAGCTTAACATTTCACCATGGAGGTAGTTTAAGTGGTAATGGTATGGATAGAAGTATTGGTTTCCGTAACTCTTACGACAAGACATTACCTGTAGGTGTGTGTGGTGGGGCACAAGTAACTGTGTGTTCTAACCTTATGTTTGTAGGTGACATTATTAAGATGCGTAAACATACGCAGAATGTAGAAGAAGATCTTGATAAACTTATACAAAAGTTATTTAAAGATGTAGACGCTAGATATGATCAGGCGCATTCAGATGCAGGGTATATGCAAGAAATACCTCTCAGTAATGAGCAGGCTGCAGATTATTTAGGACAGTTATTTGTTAATCAAAATGTTTTAAATAGTTCTCAGATAAATAAAGCTGCAGATGAATGGTTTAATTCTAAAGACTTTACATCTAGAACTTTATGGTCTGCGTACAATGCGTGTACAGAAGCACTTAAATCTGCACACCCTTCTAATGCTTTGGAAAAGTACACTAAATTACATACATTTACAGAAGATTACACCCTAAACGCGTACAAGCAACATGTCCAAGACGAAATTTCTTCTATAGAAAGTGCTGAACCGCCAATATGGGTTTAAAACTAATGTAATATGAAGAATAGTCCCTATAAAGGAAAAGTTCTAGATTTTGATGAGATATTTCACATTTATCAAGTGTTGAAATTTTATTATGAAGATCTAGAAACTTTACCTCCAGCTGCCGTAGCAGATATAATGAAGTTAGAGTTTGGTTGTATAATAACTGAAAATGACGTATATTTATATCTTCTAACGGTACAAAATAGGGACACCGAAGGTAATTTAAAATGTCATGATTAATTGTATCGAATGTGAAGGAGAATTAAACTGTTTACCAGATGATGCTCTGGTAAATTTAACTGAAGAGGAACTAGATAAATACCTAAATTGTGATGAAAGTGTCTTTAAACTTAACCAAGTTGAAAGGCAACAAACTTACTCCTAGTGAGTTTGTTTATATGCTTCTAAAAAGTGAAGGAGATAAACAAGCTGACAAATACTTAGAAATTTTACCCTTAGACAGAGAAAAACTACAGACACGCGGCTTTGTGAAAATAATGCCCGATGAGTCACTTACACTCCGTCAAAAAGCGTTGGATTTATTTAAAGTAAGAGGATGTGAAGATTGTTGGAATCAATTTGTTGCGGCTTATCCTATGAAGGATCAGAGCCGTCCATTGCACAATGACAAAAGACGTAACAAGCTTAAGTACATTGCGCTAATCGAAAGAAACCCAGATCTACATGAAACTATTCTGCAAGCTCTAGAAAATGAGAAAGAAGATAGAAAACGTGCAAGCTGGATTAATGAATTTCGTCCACGTTGGAAAATGATGTCGTCGTATATAAACCAAGAATCTTGGACTATGTATGAAAACACAGCACATAACGAACCAATAACAGACGATGAAGAATACGGAGGAGATTTAATATGAGCGAAGAACACAAAGCGTTACCTTGGCGTCACATTTCTAAAGCATCTAGTGCAGCATTACGCTACATAGATGGTAGAAGAAAAGGTGAAATTAAATCCCTAGCCACACCATGGAAAAAGTTTAACAACATATCTATGGGTGGAATAGAATGGCAGACTATCACAACTATTGCTGGTATGTCTGGTAGTGGTAAAACTGCAATACTCGGTCAGCTAGAAACAGGATTGAAAGATCTTAATCAAACTGACGATTTTGCAATACTCTCATTTAACTTTGAGATGCTATCTTCAAGATTAATAGGTCGTAAGCTTAGTAATAAGATGAATCTTACGACACAGCAATTGTATAGTGCATCAGAAAGCTTTCAGCTTAATGATAACTATTACATGAACGCTGTACAAGAAGCTCGCAAGTTAAATAAGTATGATATAAACTACGTAGATATTCCTGGTAGTGTTAAATCTTTAGAAGCAACTATATTAGCTTTTTCTAAAGAGAAAGACAAGCCAGTTATAATTATGTTAGATCATACTCTTCTCGTAAAGAAGGCAGGCGGTGCGCAGGATAGAGATTTACTCTATGATCTGATGGCAATGTTTAACGGATTAAAAAAAGTTATTAGAGTAGCATTTATTCTAATATCTCAAATGAACCGTAACATAGAGGCATCAGAGCGTATCCAAAACCCTGATTTACACTACCCTAAGAAGCAAGACATCTTTGGTGCAGATGCATGTTACATGTATTCAGATATTGTAATGGTATCACACAGACCAGAGATGCTTGGTATTAGGGCATACGGCCCAAAGAGATGGCCTACAAATAATGCTATATTTTGGCACTATTTAAAGGTTAGAGAGGGCGAGCCTTGTATTGCTTTGATGCAGAATGATTTGGCTCATAATCAAATATTAGATGCTAAACCTGCAAGCTACTCAAGCAATGAAAATCAAGAAGTACGAGAAGAAGGTGTCAGTAATCCTTCTGAACAAGCCCAAGGCTAGAGACTGCGATTATGTTTTATATGCTTTTGTATTATTGTCATACAATGTCAATATACACGATCTAAGCACTAAGGATTTCTTAAAAGGTTTACACGATAAAATTTATCCTTCATTTGAAGGTGTAGGTAGGTGTCGTCGTAAACTACAAGAGAAACACAAAGAGCTTAGAGGAACTAAGTGGAACGTAAGACACGCAGAACAAGAAACAGTAAAAACCGAAATCAATTTATTTTAACATGGCACAAGAAGTATTAATAGTTGGCGCTAGTGGAACAGGGAAATCCACTTCAATTGAGAACTTAAACCCTGAGTCAACATTCATTGTAAACGTAGCTCGTAAGGCGTTACCATTCAAAGGATGGAAGACTAAGTATCCTATATTCAACAAAGAAAATACTAAAGGTAATTTCTGTTCTACAGATGTACCTAACGAGATTCTTGGCTGTTTGAATTACATTAATGATAAACGTCCTGAGATAAAGACGATTATTGTTGATGATTATCAATACACTATGGCTAATGAGTACATGCGTAGAGCAAACGAGACTGGCTTCAAGAAGTTTACTGAGATTGCTCAGAATGCTTGGTCAGTTATCAATGCAGTTAAAGCTATGCGCGATGATTTATTAGTTGTGTTTATGATGCACTCGGAAGTTACCTTTGATGCACATGGTAACAAAGTAACAAAAGCAAAGACTATCGGTAAAATGATGGACAATGTAGTTACTCTCGAGGGTATGTTTACAATTGTATTGTATACAGACGTAACGAAGGGTGAAAACGGTATGGAGTACACGTTTATTACACAAAATGACGGTACTAACACTGGTAAAACCCCGAAAGACATGTTTGGATCTGTTAAAATCCCAAACGATTTGCAATTGGTAGCACAAGCTATCGAAGATTATCAATAATTTAGTAATTAATTCTTAAAACGAGAGAAAAATGTACGGAAGTAACGTAGAAAGTAACAACACAGGCGCAGTTATGCCAACAGTAGGTATTGTAGAAAACTGTGAATTAGTAAGTGTAACATTGAACACTGACAAAGGTGGAAGACTTGACTTTGAGTTTAAGCAGCCTAATGGTGCAACAGTTAAGCATGCAGAATTCCCTGCTAATCCAGACTATGGTGATGTAGAAAAGCAAGCAACAGATGTATCTCGTCGTGTTAAGCACATTGCTACTAAATGTATGGCAGAATCAGAGTTTGTTATTACTGATGTAAGTACTTTTGAAGAGTACGGACACAAAGTAGCTACTTTGATGGGTCAAAAGTTTATTGGTAGAAAATTTAGAATGTTATTTATTTACAAAGGTAAATATGTAGCACTACCTAAATACCCTAACTTTATCGAGGGAATGGAAGTACCTGCAGACAATACTAATATCTATATTTCAGACTGGAATAAGAAGAAACTAGTTAAACCTGAACCAGATGCAGTAGCGGCAGGCCCAGAAGTTGTAGTAGCAACAGGCGGAGCTGAAATGCCATTCTAATGTACGGTAGTGCAGTAGTAGAACTAAGTGAAGAAGAGATTCTAAGTAGGGTAACCTGCTTAGACATCTTTTCTTACTATATAGGTAAAGACTTTAAGTATGGGAGAGCTATGTGCTCTCCTTTACGTAAAGACAAATCTCCTTCGTTCACTATTTTCAAGCACAGTAGCGGTAAATATTTCTTTAAAGATTTTAGTACTGGCGATGCTGGCGATTGTTTTGCCTTTTTAGGTAAAATGTTTGGCCTCACTAGATTTGGTACTTATCGACTTATAGATAATGATTTTCAGTTAGGTATTTCTAATACATCTTTTAAAACTCCCACTAAACAATATGTGGGTAAGCATATAAAAGAGCTTGAGGATATTGAACCCTCATCTACTACTATACAAATTAAATCACGTCCTTGGAATGCTAATGAGGATAAGATATTCTGGTCTAAGTATGGAATTGATTGTAGCATATTAAATAAGTTTAACGTTAAACCTGCACAACATGTGTTTATTAACGACAACTTAATTGTTAGTGCAACTAAATACAATCCTATCTATGCTTATGACTTTGGTGATGGTAAAATGAAAATATACCAACCATATAGCAAAACTTATAAATGGCTAAGTAATACTAATGTATCTGATCTACAAGGTTTGAGTCAACTTCCTAAAGGAGGCGATACATTAGTTATTACTAAGTCTTTAAAAGATGTTATGTGTTTAGATATATGGAATATACCATCTATTGCTCCTGCTTCTGAGAGCTGTGTCATTCCTGCTGATGTTGTCAGCAAATTGTATGACAGATTTAGAAGAATTTACATATTATATGACTTTGATCGTACTGGCATATCTTTTGCCAATAAACATAGAAAGTTATATAGTTTTGAGCCTTTATTTTTTACCAACGGAAATTTTAATACCTTTGACTACAAAGTAAAAGACTTTTCCGACTTTATAGCTCTTAACGGAGTTAGAAAAGCGGCCGAACTAATAGAATATGTATGCCAAGAGGAATATTTATACCAGGGAATGTCCCGTCAAGTAAGAATGGTAGAAGATGGACAGGGAGATACTTTATAGTATCCAAACAAACTCAAAGATATTACAAAGAAAGTAAAGATTTTTGGGAAGACAATAAAGAAGAGTTTCGTAAAATGATCAAAGGTAAATCTAAGCCTCATAGAATCTCATTTAAGTTTGTACGTAAGAGTAAGCACAAGTTTGATTATATCAATCCTGCGCAAACAGTACAAGATCAAATGGTAAAATATGGGTGGATTTCTGATGATAATGCAGATGAAATACTTCCAATATTTGTTCAGTTTGATTACGATAAAGACCGTCCAGGAGTTTATATTAATGTTTTAAAATCTTAAAAGATGGCTAAAAGCTTAATTAAATATTCACAAGAGTTTAAAGATAAATGTTTTAACAATCTTAGATTCTTTATGGATATAAGGCTGCTGATGTCTGCAATAGACAACGGTAGAGATAGTATTGTGAGGTATTATTTAGAGCAAGCGCTAGAAGATGATGGATTATACGTGGATGAGCACATTCATGATGATGGTTCTCGTAAAATAGCAAATGCTAAGATACATGCTCACAAGGTAAGACAAGAATTGTACAACGAGTACATGGAATTATTAACTAAAACACTTGATACACAAAAAGATGTCAGACGAAAATTATTACGGTAGAGAAGAAATCTCTAACAGCGATTTAAATGAGCTAAAAGTATCTCCCCGCAGATTTGTAATGCGTAAAGAGAGAGAAATGCAAACTAAAAGCGCTGCATTAGAGCTTGGTACTCTTATTCATAAGTTTACACTTGAGCCTGAAAAATTTATCATAGCAGACGTTGAGCCTGTAGGTGGTAAAATGGGCGAGTATATTAAAGCTTATTTTGAATTAGAGAAATCAGGGTTAGAAGAAAGTAAAATACCAGAGATGGCTTATTTGCATGCTCAGTATAAACCTGCGCATTCTAAACCTGAAACAATTCTTAAAAGTTTTAAGAATAAACCAGAAAATATTGCATTTTATAAATTCTTAAAAAATGCAGATGGTAAGATTGCTCTTACAGCTAAAGATAAACAAATTGTAGAAGGATGTTTAACATCTTTACAAGGACATGTTGTTGCAAATAAATTATTGTTTGCAGAACAAGAAGAAAGTTTTAACGAGAAAGAAATTTTCTTTAATCAGCATGGAGTTAAATGTAAATCTAAGCTAGACAGATTAATCGTAGATAAGAAAAATAAAGTTGTAACAGTAGTAGATCTTAAAACAACAAGTAGTCAAGTATATGGCGAGTGCACACCACTTGGTACAGATACAGGATTCTTGATGAGAGATTGGCATGTTACAGGATTTATGTACTCTTGTTTACAATATTCTTATTACAGACAACTTGCATTTTATATTAATGCAGTTAAAGCTGAATACCCTGATTATAAAGTAGATGCATTTATTGTCGCAGTAGACACTAAAGGTTCTTACGATTCAGCGGTATATCAACTTCCTAAGGAATGGCTTGACAAAGGTAACGAAGAGATTCAATGTTTGTTAACTGAGTTAAACCATTATAAAGAAACTAACAACTGGAGCGTTAAGCAAGGGTTCGAAGAAACAGTAACTTATTAGATGTAAATTATGACTATGAAAACAAAATCTTTTACCTATATATTGCCTTTAATGGCACACTTTATAGATTTAAGAAAACGTAATCTAGTCAACACTTTTATCGGATGTAGTAATTATCCTGAATTGGATAATCATATATTCCTTCTATATAAGTTTCATGGTACTAAAGAGTATATATTATATGAAGAACAGTTAGAGAACAATACTTTATTTGAGAAAAAGTTTGATCCTGACAAAGAGCATGTAATGTTTGCATTTAGAGTCCCAGAAGATTACCAGGATATTTATGATCAGTTTAAAGCTGGTAAATATTCTGAATTTCCTGAAGACTATAAAATACAAATCTTTAAGTATCATAATATTATTTCTGCAGAACACAAAGTTGCAAAAGTTTTATTTAAACATCCAGATCTCAGAGAGGAATTAGAAGAAAGGATAGGTGTTGAAATACCTGAGAACATGGAAGTTTCATCCATACCAGATATGAATCTAGAAATTTACTAAACACACACACATGAAACTGACACAACACAAGAACGTCGATGAAGTCATTGGCGTTCAAAAACAGCACAAATTTAAAATTACAGACGGATCACAGGCTATCATTATGGATAGCCTTATTAATTTATACTCGGACCCTATTGGTTCGATTGTCCGTGAGATCACTTCCAACTGTATTGATGCAAACCGTGAGCGAGTACTAAAGCTAGATAGTAAAATTCCTATGGAAACAGGGGATGATACTAGCTACTGGAGCGACAAGCAAACAGTTTGCATTGAATACGTTGAGAAGAACACAATTCTAGGAGTAGATGAGTGTATTATGTTCCATGATTACGGTTGCGGTCTTTCACAAGAGCGCGTACAAAATGTATTTACTACATTCGGTGCGTCAACTAAAAGAGATAATAACTATGAGATCGGGGGCTTTGGCCTTGGTGCGAAATCACCTTTGGCTTATGCAGATACCTTTTACGTATCTAGTAGACACAATGGTACTGAGACATATTACATGATTTATCGTAACAACGATAACGTGCCGCATATGGACCAGGTATACCAGAGAGCTACAGATGAGAAAAATGGTAGCAGTGTAATTGTACCTATTAAAGATGGCTATTACGATAGACGTAAATTTAGAGAGGCAATTAACGAACAGCTTTGTTTCTTTAAGAACTTAGTCTACAAAAATGTAGAAGAAGCTCTAGGAGAGATAAAGAACTACTATACTTTACAGAATAAAGGTAAAGTAATAGAGGATACAGAAGACTATGTACTTACTAACGATGGTAGAAATTTATTTCTATTAGTTGGAGATGTAGTATACCCTATTAACTGGGATTTACTAGATGATAATGAAATCTCATACAAAGCTAGTGTAGGCGTAAGATTTGATATTGGTGTATTAGATCTTGTACCTTCTAGAGAAGAACTTCGTTATACTCCTACTACTATATCAGCTATTAAAGCTAAACTGGCTACACTTAAAGCTAAGTTTAAAGCTGATGCTGCAGCTGATTATACTATGACAGACTATGTCGAGTATTTAATTGGTATAAGTAGTTTGTCAAGCTCAGGAGGTAGTAGATATTATTCTTTAGAGAGTGATTGTCCTAAAGCTATTAAAGCTAGTATGGCTAGTGTGGGTGCTTATGACATTCCTTTTACTGGTAATGCTAACTTGACTCCTGCAAAGTTCCATAGTGGTAATACTGCCTTTCACCAATTATTTGATGGTGTGAGTGTATTCTATGGTAAGCTAATTACTAATAGTTCTGCTATTGGAGGTGAAACTATTACTTACAGAGAGATTAATACTTGGGATGACTTCTTTATGTTTGCTAGAAATCATAAACACTTGTATTATGTAGACGGTAATTTTAGTACTCCTAAAAGCTATACCATTACTGATGAGGAAGAAAGTTTTATAGCTTTCAAGATAGACGCAGCTAAAAGAGGTGCTAAGATTAATGACAAGACTAACTTTGTTGATCCAAGAGCAGATTATTTAAAAGTTTCTACATTTAATACTGTATCAGCGCTTTTAAAGAAATCATCTTTTGTTAAATCCTATGCAGATGTAGAGGAGAAAGAACTTTCTGAAAGCTATGGAGCTGTACTAGATAGTAAAACACGTCGTAAAGTAAACAAGCAAGTATTTGCTCGTAACGCTGAGATTAAGTCTGATGGTTACAATACTGAGATTAAGTATACCAACCAAGAATATAGAATCTCAGATCTTCAAGACTTGTTATTACCTCGTGATGGGAAATGGACTCCTGACTTAAAAGCTGTTGTATACGCAGAGACTAAAGATGTAGATGAGTTAAATAAGGTTGTTAAAATTATATCTCATAATAAACAAGAAACTACTGAGGCTTACCGTTATGGTACCCAGAAGTTTGAGAACCATTATCGAGTAGTAAAAGTATCTAAAGATGTTGCAAAGCAATTTAAAGACATTGAAGGATTTATAACAGCTGAAGAATTTATGAAATCACCTACACACTTACAATCATTTATGACGGCACAGAAAATCAAAGAATATAAAAAGTCTTTTGAGTTTCTTGAAAGTTTTGGGCATAGAGACTCTAATATTAGTAATCATCTTTGTGAACTTTATAAAGATCTAAAGAACTATGATGATAATAATGGAGTAGACTCTTGCTGGAGATGTGATGATCAAATGGCTCCTATAGTTAAAGAAATCTTACAGTTAGATATAGCCGATGAGGTTAGATATGACATGAAGATTATAAATAAACTAGAGGAAGTCGTTGAATATTCTCAAGGACTAGATCTTTTGAATCATGTACATTTTACTGATGATTCTAGGAAATCTGTGATAGATTTCTTATCTTTAAA
>Ga0070748_1001128_pt1 | contig 12539 bp, 30 predicted proteins | sample VirMetDEL_Nov_12_FD_77015 | JGI IMG/M metagenome (GOLD analysis project Ga0070748, IMG submission 77015) | Aqueous microbial communities from the Delaware River and Bay under freshwater to marine salinity gradient to study organic matter... | ecosystem: Environmental > Aquatic > Marine > Coastal...
GATGGTGTTGGGTATGATTTAGTATATAGGATATGAAAATATTATTAACAAACAATCATTTAAACACTTTTGGTGGTTCTGAGAATTGGACATTTACGGTTTATTCTACTTTAAAAAAGCTAGGTCATTCTGTAGATGTTTTTGCTATTGATGTAGGTGGTGTAGGTACAGAAAGATTTGGTAAAGTACATACGACTATACCCGATACAACTTATGATTTAGTTATTGCTAATCACAATACTTGTGTAAGCATAGTTTTACAAAAAGCTAAATATTCAAAACTTGTTATGATGTGTCATGGCATTGTCCCTCATTTAGAACAACCAATTAAGGGTGCTGATAGGTACATTTCTATTTCAAATGAAATACAATATCATTTATTATTGTTGGGATACAGAAGTGATGTAATATTAAATCCCGTTGATTTGGATGTTTGCTATCCAACTAAGCAACTAAACAAAACACCTAAAAAGATATTTGCTTTATGTCAAAACATAGGCGCACAAGAGAACGTAAAATCACTAGGATTGGAAACTCAATGCATTCCACCAACAAGAGATGCTAGATTAGCTATTAGCAACGAAACATTTAATGAAGTAGACATATGTGTTGGTTTAGGTAGATCAGCTTATGAGTCATTAGCTTGTGGTAGATGTGTTGTTGTATATGATGCTAGAGGATACAACGGTGATAAGTACGATAGTATTGTTACTAGAGAAAACATTGGTGAATTACTTAAAAATAATTTATCGGGCAGAAGATTTAACAAGCCATTTAATAAGACTAAAATTCTTGATGGCATTGATAAATTGTATAGACCAAATACTGACTACTACAGAAGTATAGCAGAAGATTACTTTGATGCTAAAAAAATAGTTAACCAAATAATAAAATGAAAGTAGCTATAACGAGAGTTAGAAATGAAGAGGTAATACTTGAATCCACGCTGGATAGATTGTCATATCACTTTGATTGTGTAATAGCATTCGATGATTGCTCTACAGACGGAACTAGAGACATTCTAAGCGAACATAAGCTAGTTAAACGTGTAATCACAAGCGATAAGTGGGAAAGTCGCTCAGAAGTCCGCAAAACGCTTGAGACAACTCAAAGGCAAGACCTTTATGATTATGCAATGCGTAAGGAAGAAAACATTGATTGGATGTTATACTTTGATGCTGATGAACATTTCTATTTTGATGAAATTAATTGGGGTTCTAATTTTAGTTATTGCTTTAGGTTGTTTGATGTTTATATAACTCCCGAAGACATAGACAAACCATTTATTGATAGAGAATACGTGGGTTGTGAATACAGAGATATACCTATGTTGTTTAAGCCAAATTCTAAGGTAAGGTTTTATAATCGTGTTCCATTAGGTATTGATCCATTGATAATGATTGGTGGGACGGTAAAACATTTTGGTAAAGGAATATCTGTAGAACATTGGGAAGAAACTTGTGATTATTATATTAATCATTTAAATGAAAGAATGCCTAATGGAGAAGACATTTCAACTAAATGGAAAAGAAGAAAGGGTAAAGCAATTCATCAAGGTGTATCTGATTTTGGATTACCATTAATTAAGTGGGGTGATAGATACACAAGTAAACACATTATTAACCTAAACGAAGTAGACAAATGAAAATAGATTTATTAACAATATATTTTAATGATGAGGATTTTTACGGAATAGACCTTATCAGTATTAATGGAAAGGTATTGCTAGGAATTAATTATGATAGTTTTTTTAAAAAAATTCACTTAGAGTTATTCTTTAAGGTTATTAGATGAAAAAACCAAAGACAAGGAATAATGGCTCAATGACAGAGGCAATGTTCTTTAGTTGGTTACGTTCATTACTTAGAAATAGGTACATGAGAGGTTGGAAGCCTCACAATGAAGTTGCCAAAGATAATCGTAGGGCAATAACATATAAAAGCAGATCAAAGTGGGAATACCAATGTGCTGATTGTGGCGATTGGTTTTTACGCAAAGAGATTGATATTGATCACATAAACCCATGTGGTTCACTAAAATCCTTTGATGATTTATCTGAATTTGCTAAGAGATTATTTGTAGAAAAGGATGGTTTGCAAGTATTGTGCAAGCCTTGCCATAAAAACAAGACATATGACAATGAAACTAATACACCATTACTTTAAGCATTTTAAAGAAGATTTATTTGTTAATCTAGTGATTGAAGGAAATGAGGTGTTTGCAATAAATAAAGTAACAAATTGTAAACATATTTTCGTTAACTCGGATGAAAGCATTAAGATTACAAACAAAAAAGATTTAGAAAAAGTTAAAGATTACATTTATGACCGCAACAAGTTTTAAACATAAACACCAACCAACAAAAGCATCACTAATTTTATTGGATAGTCTGATACATAAAAGAATAAATCAGTACGATTCATTAGAGGAGGCTTACCATATGAATAGATATGATTGGATGGCTAAGACCAAATGTTATTTGCCATCAACTTATAGTGGCTATAGAGCAAAAGTTAGTAAAATGACCCGAAAAAAGTTTACGGGTGTTAAGGCAAATAGACTAGCAAATAACGTAGTTAATTTCTATAGAGAATTACAATCATGATTGATAGCTTTTTAGAGAATATAAATTATCTCCACAATTTGGTGATAATTAAAACCAATCTACCTCAAAAAACAAAGAAGGAGATTGTGATGACAATTCAATCAATGAAGAGAAGTCTTTCTGAGTACGTAGAAAGTAATTCATTAACTGATTTAGATGGTGTAAACGATGATAAATCTGATTTTTGGGATTGGTTGAACCAAGGAAGCAATGCTGAAACAACACATATTAAGCAATATGATAGGATGTTTAAGTGGAAATACGGATGGGTAAATAGTTGGACGGGATATTCAAATGAAGGAAAGTCATCTTGGTTGTATTTCTTGATTTTAATTAAGCTATTAGAAGACCCAAATGCCAAGGTAGCCGTGTTCTCACCCGAAAATTACCCTAGACATAAGTTTGTTAAGGATTGGGTGAAGACAATGCTGGGATGCGATCCAAAGTATTCCACCAAAGTAAAATGTGAGAGAATGATAGAGCAATTTAATGATAGATTGTTTTACGTATATCCGTCAAATCACGATATAGAAAGCATTGAGAATCAATTTAAGACATTAATAAAGATTAATAAGGTAAACATAACGGTTATTGATCCCTTTTTAAAGGTAAGTAAACCTACTACTATGAATGATTTACAATATTTAACATCATTTATTAAGAGACAAGAAGTGTTTGCTAAACAATTTAACGTAAGTCATCACGTTGTTTACCATCAACTAACTCCACAAATTGACGAGACGGGAAACTATCCCGAACCCGATATGTATAAGATAAAAGGTGGGGGATCAATAACAGATGGATCAGATACGGTTTCTTCGGTTTGGAGACCTTATCGTAAAAGTGAGGAGGAAAATAAAAATGTAATTATAAAAACTCAAAAGGTTAAAGATTTCGATGTTTTTAAGAATGGCTATTTAAGATTGGATTATAATCTAATGAAAAACAGATATTTTTTGAATGGAATTGATATCTTTGAGGAATCAATTAAAGAAACGCATAAGAGTGAATTATTTTAATTATGAAAACGATTTTAACACTAATGGCGTTAATGAGTGCTATAGTAGCACCTAATGCCACCATAGACAATCTTTGCGAAGACACATCCGTTGTTAAAGAATACCATCAAATAGACTCTGTAGATTACTTGCTTGAAAGCATGATACTTGTTGAGTCAAATGGTGATTCATTGGCAGTTGGAGATACACATATGAGTACACCAAGCATAGGATTACTACAGATACGTAGAGTTATGGTAAAAGAGATAAACAGAATTTTAAGAAAACAAGGTAGTACGATGCGTTATTTCTACAAAGATAGGTGGAGTGCGACCAAATCAGTAGAGATGTATTATATTTGGAAGGATTTTCATCACCAAGAATCTAGTAATGAGATTATTGCTAGAAATTGGAATGGAGGAACTTACGGATATAAAAAAAGATCAACAATCCAATATTGGGCAAAAGTTAAAAACAATATAAAAAATGCACAATCCATTTGAAAATAATTTAATTTTAATAGAAGAACTGAGTGAGAATTGGTCATGCATTAGTTGTATTGACAATTCTAGTGTAGCTATCATAGATACTTTACTAGGTATTTTAGTTAAGGTAAATACTAAGTATTCAGAGGCTTTTATTGAAGACCAAATTAAAGGAATAATAGAAGATGAATAGTATAGGATTTTACCCACCAAGAGGAGTAGATGGTGTTTTGGTAGATAATCTATCAGAATTACCTACAAACGCCAAAATACAAGATTATAATGAGTTTTTTAGGTTGTATGTTGATAGTGACAATGTTAGATACATATACAAAATAAAGAATCCAAAAAGTCCACTTTTAAAATTATTATCAAAAATTAATGATTAAAGCACCTAAAGTAATACCATCAGTAAGAATTTTTAGACCAAATAGTCTTAGAAATAAAACAAATGGTATTGTTATTCATTCCATGTCTGAGAGGTTTGGTAGTAAATCTGCATCAGAATTTTTACAAGATATAGGATTAAGTGTTCACGCATTTATTCATTTTGACGGTAAAATTGAATTAGCACAAGTTCAAGATAAAAAAGCTTATCATGCTGGCAAGAGTGAATGGAACGGTGAAACAAATTTAAACAACACATTTTTAGGAGTTGAATTGTTGGTGAGACATAGCTATGCTAATAATCAATTTGAATCTTTTAAAAATACGGTAATGAATACTGATTGGGTTGGTGCATTACAATTTGATTCTTTGGTTTGGTTGTGTCGTAAATGGTCTAAGGAATATGATATAAACTTAGACAATATTGTAAGACATTCAGATGTTAGTGGTGATCATATTAGAGGTAATGGTAAGGGTAAATTTGATGTTGGTGACGGTTTTCCTTGGAAATTATTTAAAGACTACATGAATGGCAATGGACTTGCCGATAAATTATAAAATGCGTTTTGGAAAAACAGAATGGTCAAACTTAATTAAATCATTAGGTTTACTTATTTCTGTTTTAATTATAATATCATTTATAATATTATTTATTAAATATGCGATTTTTAGTTTGCGTTAAATCTGAATATAACGCTATAAGTTATCACAGATTAAAAAACCCTTTTAAGTATTTACAGAATAAGGGGCATCAATTTGATTTTATAAACAACTTTACTAATGATGTAGTCATTGATGGTTATGATTATTTTGTATATAATCGAAGTATTGGTTATGGTGATTCTGATTTTGTGTTACTTGAAAAGTTAAAAGCACAAGGAATTAAAATAATTATTGATGTAGATGATTTATGGGAATTACCTAATCATCATCCAATAGTTTGGCGAGATGATGTTGATTATGTTGAGTGGAAAAATAACTTTTTAATGAACATAGCATTTGCTGATTATGTTTGGACAAGTACGGAGTATTTAAAAATGAAAATTGAAGATTTATTTGAAAATAAACCCGTAGTTGTAGTAAAGAATGCAATTGATTATGATGACCCACAATGGGTAGATAGTAAAGGAAAGAGAAGAAATAAAAATAAAACGGTTATAGGATATGCTGGTAGTACTACTCACTACGGTGACTTAGACCAAATGAAAATACCTTTTAGAAGGCTTAATAACAATAAGAGTTTTCGTAGAAATATAGTTTTTCAATTGTCGGGTGTTGATTTTGTTAATCCTTATGCTAAAAAGGTTTGGCATCATCAGTTAGGAATATTTACGGATGACGGCAAAAACAAAAACGTATTTATTTCGGGTGGTGTTAAAGTAAATCAATACGCTAGATTCTTTGACCAAATGGACATAGTTATTGCTCCATTGATTGACAATGAGTTTAACAGATGCAAAAGTGAATTAAAGGTGTTAGAGGCTGGTAGTAAATGGTTGCCATTTATTGGATCAGATATGATAACATTCTCAAGAACGGGAGCAAATATTGATTTATGCTCTAATAATGATGAGTGGGTTGAGTCAATATTAGAATTAAGCATTGACAAATCACTCAGAGATATGCTAGGAAAGGAGTTGGGTGAATATGTTCGTGATGTTTATTCAATAGATAAAGAAAATCAAGCTAGACTAAGTATTTTATGAATTTAGGTGAATATGCTGAGTCACTATTCACCACAATATGCATAAGAGAAGGATACACCGTTTCTAAGCCATTTTATCACGAGATAAGGTATGATTTAGTAGTTGATGTAAATAATGAATTACAGAGGGTTCAAGTAAAGTCTACGGATCATGTGCGTCCGAAAGACAATCAATGCCAAGTTAGAGTTAATTACAACAAGAAAGAAGTAGATTGGTTTGCAATTTATATACATAAAACCAATGATTGGTTTGTCTTGCCAATAGATGTTGTTGAAGATATTAGACAATTCTCAATAAAATTAGGTTATAAATCAAAATACGATATTTTTAAAAATAATTTTGGATTTGTGAGACATGGTTTTTAGATTTGAATATTATTAATCTTTAAACACATGATATGGATACAGACCAAAAATTAAAAGACTTGTTCGAATTGCTAAATCCAAAACCTAAGACCAAATGATTTGTGCAAATTGTAATAAAACTTTTGAAAAAACCAAAGAAAAAGGTATTAATAGTAGGGCAAGAAAATACTGCTCTGTAAAGTGTAGAACTGACAATCAAAACAAAATACACAAGTTAAGAAGAGTTGATAAAAGCAAATATCCAAGTTCTAGAGAAGTTGATAAAATTGTTAATAGTTATTCAAAAGATATTGTAACGGTTGACTATGATTGGGTATTCTCTAGTAATATTTATGATTGGTGTTCTTCTAGAGACTCTAAATTTAGAAGTAATTATAAAAAACAAAAAGCAAATGAAAAAAGACAAAAGGAAATACAAGGATAATTTATATCAAATGTTAATTTCAGATTCAACTGCAAAAGCTAAGAAAGCGGTATTATCATTAGATTTACTGACAAATAGTGCAGTAGGTATTGGTGATCATTCTACTGATGATTTTTATAATAATGTTAAGGATGCTATAAAAAGCCTAACTGATGCAGAAGACGAGATTAAGACCATTAATAATTATTTTTTAAGGGGTAAATATGATTAGAAATTATTTTTTAATAGACAAGAAAAGGTATGGCAAGAATTTAATTATGTTTTGCCGTACTATTAAAGGTGTGTTCTGTTATGATCACGATAAGATATATGACAAGCACATAGACCATCTAGACTCATTGGACTGCTGGCATAAATACGGTAGGTATACAAAGACTTATGGAATACCTTATCCAATGAATTTAGATTGCGAAAACATCCTTCAATACTAGAAAGGGATACGGTGGGGGATACCGTGGTTCATATTCTAAATGAGAATATTTTTATCTCACTTTCAAACGGGTTTTCGAATTAAGGAATACCTCTACAAAAACCACTAAGATTTTAAGACAATAATGCTACACAAATGCATTGAATATTTAGAGGGAAATCGTAATTGGTTTTCCTTTTTTATTTTAAAAATAAATCCAATTAATTTCTAGACACAATTCTCTGTTTATTCTGTAGAAAATTTAGACCAAATTTATAAGCATATTTCAATAGATAATTTGATGCATATCTGATGGTAATCTCCACTAAATAATGAGATAATTTTACTTATAATATCTTTAAAAAAATCACTCAGTTTTATTAAGAATTTATTTAAAATAATTATTTATTTTTTTTTTAAAATAATTTTTATTTTAAAATAATAGACCAAATTTTTAGACCAAAACGTAGACCAAATTCAGACCAAATTCAGACCAAATTTATTGACAGATTTGGGTTTTGGCAGATGTGAAAAACTAATATGTTAATGTTAAAAACTTTTAAAAAAAATATTTGTTATTGTTATTTTTATTTCTTATCACGTGCGCACGTTCTTTTATATGTCATTGACTTATAAAGAATTATCCACATTTAAATTAATTTACGATTGTTGAAAACTTTTATTAATATTTGATTGCAATAGTTGTATTTTAATTATACGGTTTATATACTTGTAATCTGATAACGGCAATATTGCCATAATTACTAACACAATTAGCAAATACTAAAATTACTAGCATTATGAATAAAAATGTAGAAAGATATCCGATAAAAATACAAGACGTGTTAAAAAATGACATCATTTATAAGACGTTAACTAGCAAAAAAGAATTTATAAAAGATAGCTTTTGCAGATTTGAGCGCAAATATTGCGCTACTGATTACAGCGATATTGGCGCATATGCATATTTTAAGAAAGATAAAATAGTTTTTGTTGAATACGATGAAACCTACGAAAAGAAAGGTATTTTAAAGTGTGCTGAATATTCAGCCAAACCACTTAATTATTAATTAACCTAAAAAACAAGATTATGTATTATATAATAGAATCAAGCCCTAAATCAGACAACGTAATAGGGAAATTTCAAACTAAGGATGAAGCCTTACATTTTGCACATAATTTAAGATTTTCTTCTGAATATTGCGATTATTACGTAACTGAAATAATAGGTTAACTGATGATCGCTGAATGCGTGAAAACAAGGTATTAATTTACCTTGTTATTAATCAAATTTTAAACATAAATTTTATACACCATGAAAGACTTATTAATTACTTCAAACAAGACAGAAACCGTTATTAATGTGGTTTCGTTTGTCATCGGTTGCACATTAATTGCAACGTTATGCATTGCGCTCATTTACGGCATTTTAAACGGTTTATTATGATAATATATGTATTATTTAGCCTCTTCATAATTACGCTTAATTACTTAGCTTATAAGGAAGAAGAGAAAAACAAAAATTACTATAAAAAACGTAAAAAATAACATCATGAAAAGAGTAACATTTAAAATAAAGAATACTATTCACGTGTTCAGATATGGCAAAACGACCAACTCAAAAATAAGTGATCCAAAGACCGCAATAATGCAAAGCTTTACTTTCTCGGTTGATCAGCTTAGATACGTGACAAACAACTATTTATTAAAGCGTTCAAATAGTATGCATGACTTCTTTGCGCTTGATATGGCTAATTGCATGGATTGTCCTTTCTCGTTTAATACATCGGGAAAAGTGGGTTTATGTTATACGCATAAATTCAGCCAATATCGCGGTTTTATATCAATGCTTAAAAGCATAGCCAAAGAGTTTGGTTCAGTGGGTCATATCAAAGAATACAACGAAAACCACAAGAAAGATATATTAAAGCTATCATTTAATAAATATGTGCGTTTTGGTTCGTATGGTGAACCGTCTCTTCATCCTATTGATTTGGTTAAAAGTGTTTCAATGGTTGCTAAGAATTGGACGGGTTACACACACCAATTTAAAAAACGCAAAGAGTTTGCACCGTTTTTTATGGCATCCGTACATAATGACCAACAAGCAAAAACCGCAAAGGATCTATATAATTACAGATCGTTTATCAGCTATAATGGGGAATTGATTAGCAAGGCGGTTCAATGCCCAGCAAGCAAAGAAGCTGATTTTAAGTCTGTTTGTTCTTTGTGTTCTCTTTGTTCGGGTAATGACGGCAAAGGGGCAAAGGATGTTAAAATAAATATTCATTAATGAAGGCTTTTTTAATATTGCTTTGTTCGTGTTTCTTGTTTGCTTTTTATCTTATTAGAAAGGTGACACAAAAGGAAAGCATTGAACAACCAATAAAGGATAAACCAAAAGAATATATAAAGCCTATTGGATTGACTTTTCAACTTGAATTTAATGAACAAAAAGACGGGTCAAAGATTGCATTTAAATGCATTAATACGGCGCGCTTTGGATTAGTTAATATCAAAGTTTATAAAGGTTGTCAATATAGCGACAACGGCCTAAATCTAATTGAAATAAAACAAGGTAAAAATATATTTCATTTGGATGAAATGACGGATAACGATATAATAACATTATTTACATTAATTAAAAAAACATGAAATTCAAAATAAAATTTATGATTTACAACAATGGTTATTTATTTATTAAAGAGTTTGAAAGCTTAGATAATTGTAAACATTGGGCAATTAATCACCTTGACCAATCGAATGAGATAATAATAAGAACGGTTAACGGATTAAAGATTAATGATAAAATAATTATTTAAATAAATAAACATAAACAATAGAAATAATGAAAAGAACAACAATAAGAGAAATATGTGAGGACTCATGGTCAAATCTATGACAATGTCAAACACATGAAAGAATTTATTAAAACCCTTAAAAACCGATACAATAAATAAATCAACCTAATTAATTAAAGCTATCCTTTCGGATGGCTTTTTTTATGCCTATACGTCTATTAACTATTATAAGCCTATATAAGCTATTTAATTTGTGTTTAATATGATTACATTATTAAAGTAATTGGATTGATTAGAACTCGTTTAAATAGCATTGATCAATTGATTGAGTTTGAATGATTGCTTTAGTGGTTGTTTATTGGTTTAGTTTGGTTGTATTGATTAGTGTTTAATGTATCGGAGCAAACAGAAATAACGACAAAAGGAACACGAACAAACGACCTAACAACCGTCAAAGATTTGTTATATAATCTTTATTATGTTAAGTAAAACCCCTCTCCTACTCTATTGCGGTGGCTAAGACGGCTAAATTGTCATTTATTGACTTAGGTATCACCATTCACATTTTTTTCCCAAATCAGTTTTAACTTTCTGAAAACCAATTTTTTTTTGTCAAATTTTAAGAATTTGTTTGCTTTCAAGAAGGTTAGTGGTTATTTTTGTAAGATGCAAGAAAAGTTAGACCAAATTAAAGAGTTAGAGGGTTCTCTAACGGGTGATATGTTTCAAGACGCTGATATTCGTTATAGGATTCATTCTATTGAAATGGAGGTCAAGGGAGTTAATATTTGCTCTATTGATAATCCCGATTGCGAGGCTTGTGGTAGCTAACTAATCTACTGATAATCAAACCATTATAATATGCACGAGGTTGCAATTACAGAGAATGATTTATATAAGGCTAAAAATCGCTATGATTTTAGTAATTTAAATAATTCTATTACTGAAGGTGGTAGTCAGTTGTATGGAGCAATTGGTGAGGTGATTGTAATAAATTATTACAATGAAAATCACAATGTAGTTGATAAATCCAGCTATAATTACGATTTAATGATAAATGATAAAAGCATTGAGGTAAAAACTAAAAAAACCAAGTTCCCTCCAAAGGATGATTACGTTGTTAGTGTAGCTTGTTCAAATGCTACGCAAGAATGTGATTATTATTATTTCACTATGGTGCATGATGATTGCAGTAAAGGATGGCTTTTGGGTTTTATGAGTAGGGAAGATTTTTTTAAAAAGTCTACGTTGTGTAGGAAGGGTGAGATTGATCCTTTAAATAAAAACAATAATTTTATTGTAAAAGCTGATTGCTATAGCTTGAGAATTAGAGATATTACTAATAGGATTAAATAATATCCTCGTATTCGTCTGATTTATTTTGTTTTGTTGTTTTGATATACAATTCACACCAATATTGAGCCTCTTCGTTGATTCTCTTTAGGGTCTTATTGATTTTGTAATTTATTAGACACAATATCACCGTTGAGGTAAAAAAAATGGCACAGAGGGAGGCTAAGTAGGTTATCATGTTTTATTGTTGGTTTAGGGCAATTATTTCTGATTTTACTTTTTCCCAATAGTTACTATTGTCTGTTTCTAAAATAATTTCATTTACAAGAACAATTGCTAATAAGTTAGAGCATTCCATGTTTACTTTACATATTTTATGGATAATGTCTAATGCTTTTTCTTTTGGGGTTAGAATTTTCATGTTAATATTTTGTGTCTGTTGATTCTTTAATTTTTTGGCATTTACCACATTGTATGTTGTTTATGTTGTTAAATGTTCCACATATATAACAACACCAAATTAGTAGTTGTTTTTTAGGCTTGGCATTCATAAATAGCCATTCTTTCTTTATCATAATCTAGTTTTGTGTACGTGTTACATAGTTTATTTGAACAAGCAAATATTATCAATAATAGCCATATAATTTTTTTCATTGATTTTTTAGGTTAAATATTTTACGGTCAATTTCTTTTAATTTTTCTTCCATTCGGACAATTTTTATGTTGTCGTATTGAATTTGCTTAATAATGTCTTTTCTAAGTATTTCTAGTGTTTCTAGGTTCATCTGTCTGCCCTTTCATGATAAAACATAAATTCATCATCCAAATATGATAATAGGGCAAATCTAGACAATGTTGATGCATATTCCATGTCAATATGGATTCTAGGATATTCCAGCGTAAAATCTAATAATGGTGTGTCCGATTCAATTATATATTTTTTCATTACGCTATTTGAAAGTTTTCTGATACAAAATTTTGCATTACTTTTTTAGTAACTCTATTTCTAGCAAGGTTTGCAAACCTACAAGTTAAAACAACATTATCTCTAGTATAACCTTTGTCA
>Ga0070748_1001129_pt1 | contig 12533 bp, 10 predicted proteins | sample VirMetDEL_Nov_12_FD_77015 | JGI IMG/M metagenome (GOLD analysis project Ga0070748, IMG submission 77015) | Aqueous microbial communities from the Delaware River and Bay under freshwater to marine salinity gradient to study organic matter... | ecosystem: Environmental > Aquatic > Marine > Coastal...
GAACAAACCACACAATGTTTCCAAAGTGATTCTGTTTGTTTGTTTACCTAACCACCTGTCTTACCGCCGTTAACATCGCCCTTACTGGACACGATAAGATTTTCGTGATGAATTTACTACCTAATTGTCAAATAACTTACATAATAATATAAGAATAAAAAATGAAAAAGTCAAGCTTTTTCTCAACTTTTTTTTCCTACATCAATTATCAAAAAACTTACACCTTAATATACTACAATGTATTGTAAAAGTCAAGTGTTTTTTTATTTTTTTCCCCAAGTGGTTGTGTCTATGATTTGGAATATTTTGGTAGGGATTTTCTGTAATCCCATTTCGTTTGTGAGTAGTAGTGTATTGGAAAACTCATTCCAATCCACCATATAAGATTTGTCAAGAACTCCGTTGTTCTTTTCTCTGATAACTTCATTCAATGCATTGATTGTATACAATGTATTGGATTGTTTTTTTCTATGTAGAGATATAGTATCAATGATACTTTCTTCATAGTCGTATTTATATTGAATATTATATGTGCAGATTAATTGTCCTAAGTCTTTTTCGTTTTGAAACACATATACTTTTTCATACAAGACTTCATTACAACCAATGATAATGTCTAATGTATCATTTAGTCTTGGTTTAGAAGTAAAGGTGCATAGTAATTGAGTTTTCATTATGGTTTCTTACCTGTTCTGAAACAATCGACGGTCTCTGGTCCAAAAGCATATACGGTATTTAATTTACTAATCGGGCCTTGTTTTGACCTTTGTGTTTGTTTAGCAATTTTTTTACCCTCATCATTATAGTAAAAAATATCTCTACCTGTAATTACTGATTTATCACTACCTGCTTTGTAAGTAATTCTTTCACCTTTGCCAGGTTTAGAAACACTAAATCTTTCTTTGAACGACTTTTTATCTTTGATACCTAAACAATGATTTAATTTTTTTCTATCAACTCTTTCTTCACCGGCTGATATTGAGAATAGTCCTGGATATTTATGAACTCCTTCATCTCCAAGATGAAATTGTTTCATAAAGTTTTCATATTCAATGTGTGTTCCTAATGGTGTTCCGTCTGGTGCTTTTCTTTCATTTAGTTTATCGAAAGCATCGTGTTGAATTTTAATGTTTCTTTCTTTAACTTCACCAATTTGTTTATCCAAAGGGATACCATTTTGTCTTGAACATCTTTGTAGAAATTTCATTTGGTCACCTGATGGTTCTATTGGTTCCTCACCTCGTTTAATTCTTTCTATATTTTCTTTAATTCTTTCAGGGTCGCCTACCCAATCTAAAAATGCTTTAACTTTTTGAGCTTCAGATGCGTTTTCCTCAGTAACACCCTCTGGTAGATATTTGTCATTAAGAAATTCTTTTTTATTCTTTGGACTACCTGTAATGTGTTTTAATTTACTACTGACTGCTGTTTTAACTTGTCCAGCTTTAGTGGCGTTGTCTGAGTATCTGTCTAAGCGAGCGTCATTTTTTATGTCTTCTATAAATTGTTCTGGGTCATCTGATAACTTTTTGGATAAATCATTAGCTGGTTCTACAACTATCTGTTGAAGTTCCCTTTCGTTTTCAATGATTCTTTTTTTAGTTTCTTCGAGGTCTTTTTTGATTTCTTTCTTTTCTTCTTCTGGTAAATCCATTTTATCAATGTCTTCAATCATTGTATTGATTTGTTTCATAACGGTAGAATTTGCTTGTGGGTCTGACATATCTGTTTTATCAGAATGAAAAGCCACAACTGCTCTACCCTCACTATCAACACCAATCATTGCGGTATCGGAAGGATTATCTCCACCACCACTATTTTTAATCAAATCTATTAATACATCTTTTGGAATTTTAACTCCTTCAGTTGTGTAGAAAGGCCCTTTTGAATCTTCAACTAATTTAACCATTTTTTCTAATGATTCTTTGTGTCCGTAAAAACTTCTCATCGTGACATCTTTACCGATTTTCTCTTTACCAGTATCTGGGTCTATTTGTTCATTTAGTAAATCAACACCATCATTCATTTGTTTATGTTTGTTTCTACCGGCTGCGATTGTTTCCTTGATTTTATTTTTTCCTTTTTTGAAACCTTTTAAATCTCCATATCTTTCTTCTAAAATAGCTTTAATTTCTTTGTCGGTTAAATCAGGATTTTCTTGAATGATTGATGTTACTTCACCACTTATGATTTCATTGAACATTGATGTATCTGAACCTGGTGCTGCTTTGAATAGTATTTTACCGTCTTCCTCGGTAGTTCCATATCCATACTCTAATGCTTTTAATTTTAATTCATTGTCTGAAAATTCATCTTCGGTTTGTAAACTAACTGATTCACTTACACCCTCACTATTAGTTGATGTTTCGTTATATATGTAATCGTCCTCATTGAAGTCACTATCATCTGGTATGTCTTTTTCATCTGCGGCAGAACCATCTGGGTTAGACCAATAGTATGTTCCACCTTTTGGTCCGACACCTTTTTTTGCACCCTTTGGTGCAGATTGTCCTTTGTCAGCCTGATAATATCTTGGTTTTACTGCTTCATCTAAACTCTTTAACAATTCCACACGAGCATCAATATTCCAATTATGTTCTTTTAAAATGTCCCATAATTTCATTAAGTGTTGTTCGTTGGATAAATCTGGAATACCAGTAGAAACCCTATAACTTAACTCGTTGAGTATTTTTTTAAAATTATTTTTCATAAATGATTGTTAGTCCGTCTGTTTCAATTTGACCTGTTCTTACCAATGTTTGTATTTCATCTTTAGTCATACTAACCATAGTTGGTTTTGAAAAATCATATTTCTGATTTGTTGGGTGTGCTATACTTTCTTTGTTAGTATAACGAGTAGTGATTTTTGATAATTGTTTTATTTTGCTCATTTAAATTTCTCCGTGATGTCATCCATTTCGTGATAGTTTACACCTCTACTGGTTTTAACTGGATATTTACCACCACTTTCTATTGTTTCTTTTACCATATTTAAAAAATCTAATCCGTCTTCTGTATCAAAGTCAAATAAAAATGAATCATAATTATATAATACTAACTTACTATTGTAGTTCTGTAATTTAGGTTGTAATTCATTTAAAATCTTGATATTGTTTTCTGTTTCCATTAATTGTATCATATAATTAAACAATTTATTAGGATGCATATCTTGTAGATTTTTTCTATATATCTTCCTATTATAAATATAAGACTGAACAAAATTGTTAGTTTCATAGTCCTGCCATAATAACTTAATATAATCATTTACCTTTGAGAAAAATGGATTGTCCGATACCTCATCTGTAATACCTCCATATAAATACTTAAATGATAATGCCTTCGCTTCTTCATAAGGTAATCCATATAGTTCTGCCATATGTTCGTGGACTGATGTTTGTGGAAACTCATAACCTATAATCTCTCCGATTAATCTTAAATGATAGGCATCAAAGTCCATTTCCACTAATACTCCGTTGTTAAACCGACTAATGAATTGTTTTCTACTTCCGTCTGATTTATTCAATGCTGCAAAGTTCAATCCACCGAAACGATTACTTGGTCTACCTGTGGAAGTATAAGGATTATATTCTGAATATACTATCTTTTCATAAGTTTTTAATCCACTTCGTTCTATTTGATATAGATTTTCCAATATGGTTTGGTCGTGTTGTTCATATTGTTCGTATAATTGTTTTGATATTGGTTCAAAATATTCAGCGTGTTTCACTAATGGAATAACATCATTAATGTTTTGTTTATCGTAATGTAATCTATTGTAGTGGTGATGTGCATTGGTTAAATGTTGTTCAAAGTCATATGGTTGATTTGTTTGTTGATAATAAGACCAATTTAAATCCCTGATATCTTTACTGAACACCAATGTATTGTGATAATATTGTTTTAAATCTTGAACGAATATGGTTTGTTTGGTTTCAATCATTTCTAAATTGTCTTGGAATTTTTCTGTATGGTGAATTGGAACAATATATTGTTCGTCTTGAAAGTCAACCCAATAACAACTAATACGATTCTCTTGTGGATGTTGTTGAACATCTGAATACATTTGCAATAATACAAATGGTTTAGATTGTATTTGTTGTTTAAGTTGGTTGAATAGAATATCTGTATTTACTATAACCATTTATTATAAGTATTGATTTATAACATCAAAATGTAATTTTTTTATCCGGCTCCGCCTCCACCTCCACCAGCGTTACTTGGGGGAACAACTCTTTCACCTTCAAGATATCTAACCTGTCCTGACTTTTCCCAATCCGTTGAAAATCCAGGTCCTGGTAGTGCGTCGTAATAGGTTTCCCCTTCAATAGTTCTTTTTATAAATACAACATTGAAAGGAATATTGTAACGCTTTCTTAATTTTCTATGGAATTTTCTAAGTTTGTCTATTTTGTCTAATTGTTCTGCAGATATAATCCCTTCATCTGTAGCCTCTCTTAATGTTAAACCAGCAGCTTCGTCTGGAACTCTATATGAATTTGCTGGAACTGAGGATGATTCAGTTATACCACCTACTGCAGTTATTTGAGTTTCATTTTCTTTAAGAACATCTGAAGATATATTTGGATTAATTGGTTCCGAACTTTCTATTGTTGTTTTTGGTTCTGATGTTCCCACTTCAGTTACAACTAACTTATCTTTAATCATTTTTGGAAAGTCTAATTTCATTTTTGCATTAATTGATGTGGACCAACCAGAAGTAGTGATTGAATGATTGATTGACATTATTATAAAGTATGTGTATTTACGATAAGTTTCAGGTAAAAAGTCTATTCTGAATAAATTACCCGGCACTAAACCACCTATTCCATCAATCGTTAAATCTAAATCAATCGGTATAATCGTTTTTTGTATTGTCCAATTGGATTTATCACCTAAATAATTAGAGTGATTTAATTTTGATAAAAATCTTTTCGTTGATTCATCACTTAAACCACCATTATTATCATAATTTAATGGGTATGCCAAATCTAATGATGTTGGTTCTGGAACACTTTCGTCAGCTGACTCTCCCTCAGATAGTTCTTTACTTTCTTTTAGTTTTTTTTCAACCTCATCTTTAAGTTTTTTAAAATCTTTACTTATAGAAAATACATCTTTAAATCCAAGAGAAACTGAACCTGTTGGTTCACTAATAAAATTTGAGTCTTTGTTGTAATCTACTAAATCTAATCCCACTCCATCATCTGTAATTGGTGTTGAAAACTCTTTAATAACAATTGGGTCTACAATTCTTTTGTCTTTTCCTAACTTTAAGTTTTTATTTGATTTTTTAAAGTCAGGAATAATTGCATTTTGTAATGCAGTATATCCCTCTATTCCTTTATCGTATATTGTTGATGAGTTTGTAAAATTACCATTTGCAAGTTTTTGTTGTCCACCATACAATGCTAATGTTGCGGCTTCTTTTGTTAGTTGTAAATTTAAATCGTATGATGATATAATACTATCTTTTGAAAAAACACTAAATTGCATCATATCATTTGGATTTGACAACGATTTTTTACCCTCAATGTATTTTTCGTAATTTATTACGTTTGGTTCATCTAATAATCCCTCATCTCTTTCTATTGGATTCATATAGTGTTGGTCATTGATACCAATGGTTCCGTTATTTTTTTCATCTGGATATATTGTAAAATTAAAAAATCCACCATATTTTGAAGATACATCTGACCATAAACTTCTCAATCCTTCTTCTACGGAATTTATATTTTCAAAATGACTTTTTAAATAATCTACTGAAAATACCATATTTCTTATATTACCATAATATTCATTTGGTTTACCGAATGGTTTAAATTTATCATCAATGAGTTCAGAAAGTTTTTCTAAATAAATTATTTGGTTTACTCTTTTAGTTAAATCCCCTCTGTCAGATTTTGTAATTTTAATATTTTCATTAGTTTTTTCATTTATACGACTACCTTTTTTTAAATCTCTTTCTATAATATTTCTTGTATTACCAGCTATGTTATAATATTGTCCTGGTAGAATAATATCATCAAATCCTAATGAATATAAATTTGGATTGTTATTACAACGATTTGAAAATAATTCTTTACTATCAATTATGTCTGTTGGTGTAGGTTCACTATCATTGAAAGCTTTAAAGCTTACTTTGTCAAGTTCAGTTTTGTTTAGTTCATATCTATAAGGTGAGTGAACACTTCTTATTTGTTGAAATGAAAATTTATCACCAACGTCTGGAATGATATCTATTTGAAAAAATGAATTTAAAATCACATCTTCAAACCAACCCCAACTACAATATAGATTATTTGAACTCTCTAATTTTATTGTTTTTTCGTTAACTTCTTTAGCTGTAAACTCGTCTTTTCTATAAACTAATTCGTGTGTCATTGCACCATTTCTAAAATAGTATTCAATTCTATATCTTTCATTACGTTTATCTCGGTCTGAAATTCCAACAAAAGGTAGTGGTATATTTTTTAGTTCTGCACTTGGAGCAACGGTAAAGTCGTTATCTAAAAGAGTTGGTTGTTTCAAATAATCAGTAATGAAGTCTTCTAAATTATTAATCGTTGCACGAAATGTTATGGTTTGGTTAACTGCTCGTTCGACTGATAGACTACCAGTGCTTCTTGTATATGACTTTACATATGGGTTTGGTTCTTCTGTATCATCAAGATTTGGAATTGGTGTATAGAGTGGATTTTCTCCTCTTGAAGTAATTTTTAAAGTTCCTTTGTATCCACCTTCGTCTGTAATACTATAATTATATGATGTTACAACTCCTGCCTCCGCTTGATATGAATCTACTGATTTGTTATTTCTCTCTTGTAAGTTTTTCAAAAACTTATTCATATTGTTTTTTGTCAATGGTGGAACTTTTAAATTTCCTAAATCACTATCAAGTCCCCAACCAAATTCCACTACCATAAGTCTTCCGTGTTGTAAAAAGAAAGGTAATACTCTTTCTTCAAAATCTATTGGGTCTGGACACTCCCAACCTACTTGAATTTCTTTAATGAAAAATGTTTTCTGTGTAACTGACACACTCGTAATTCCAGTATGTCCTCTCCATATAAATTTTTTATCATTGGTGAAAGGACTTTTATTAAAAGCTAATGGTGTGTTTGTTTGAATTTTAGTTCCGAGTCTATTTTCAGACTCCGTTGGTTTAATATAACTTGCAAAATTTAATACTCCAGTTGATGTTTCACCTTCTTCATTCTCAAGTGGTATATCCACACTTAGTCTGACGAAAGTATTACGAACCAATTGATATGAAAGTGCATTAGTTTGTTCTAAACCATCTCTATTACTTCTTGGTTCCAATGCTGAAGTATCAAAACTTGGTATTGAGTTTTTAGTATCACGATTTGGGTTCAAAGTTGGATTATCGTCGGTAAGCCCTACTTTGTTAAGTGCCTCTATTTTTTTAAAGATTGCTCTTTTAACACTTGGTTTGATGTGTTTTGCTTCAAAAGCACTCATTAGTCGTTCAAAGCCTCATAGTCAGCTAATATCTGACCAATACTGGTAGGTATTCTATATTGTTTATTTGGGTTCATATACATAGAACTACCATTGGATTGATTTTCTGGATTTGACTTAGCGATTACCCACCACAATTGAACATCACCATAATAATCATAAGCTAAACTATCCAACCTTTTACCATATTGTCCTTGAATAAAAATATCAGAATCTCTAATGGGGATTTTAGGATACTGAGTTTGACCTAAATATCTTGTTCCGTTTTCATCTTTTAAAATTGTTTGATTATCGTATCTTGACATTGTAACTCCTATACAAATTCAGCTGTTGGTATTTTGTCTTTTATTAATTTATTTTGTCCACGAATACCCTCTTTAAGTCCATCATAATTAAGACTTCGTGTTGATGGTAATTCTCTTCCAATGTAAGTAAAGGTACAACTAATATCACACATATGTGGGAATTGTGCTCCGTCTATGATTTCCCAAGATGAAGCTTCAGGAATCGTTACATTGACTGATTCAAAATAACCTGGTGTGTTTTTAAACATATCACCAATGGTTAAGTAGACATAGGGTGCTGTTGGTCTTGTAAATTTTTCTCCCACTCTACTATCATTATTTTCATAGAAAAATGGTTTAAATGAAGGTTGTGTTAAACCTTTTAATGCACTTACTTTTTGCCACACTATACCTAATTCATTTTCGTTCGTAGCTAATACTTTTAAACTAAATGAAATATTACGATTGAAGTTTTGATAAACGTGAACTGAATCTGGTCTTCCAATATATTGTATTTTGTTGTAACTCGCTTGTGAATTATCCGTAATACCTGTAATCAATGCTGGAAATATAATCCATTTACCATTGACTGCATCTCGGATTTTAAATTTAATAAAGTCATCTGAACCTTTGGTATCAAGTGTTGTTTCTTTTTTATCGTTTATTGTAGAACCTGGAACTTTATTTATTGAACCAAATTCACCACCATATAAAACTTGAAGTTTTTTACTACCTGATACTCCTACATTTTGTGTGGTTGAAAAGTAAGAAACTGCTGCTGAATTTACTTTTCCTTGAAAAGTCTGTGGATTATTTTCATAATTATTACCAGTATGACGATTTTGTCCTGCTTCTGATACATCTCCATTAAGAACTTCAGTTACGGAGTCTATATTTCTAATAATTGATGTTCTATCATATTCCCGTGTTTCTGGTCTTGCATTTTTCTTTTGTAAAACCGATTGTTTTTCTTTGAATAAAAATCCTTTTGGTGTTGCTAAAAATTTAGTTAGTCTTTTTGCGTCCTCTATTTGTCTATCGGTATTCAATACAAATCCACCACGAACAAAACCACCATCTTTACTTGTTCCTTTATATTTGTCACCTATGTCGTGTGTGATTAGTTGGTCGTCGTCTGGTTTAAATTTTTTGTGTTGTGCATTTACTTGGTTATCTGTAAATTGAGTTTTTCTTTCTGTGTTATCTCTTTGATTGACACTAAAAGTCCCAGTTTCAGTAGTGTTGGTTCCACCTATATTATCATTGAATAATGACTTAGCTGGTTCTTTAAATTCAGTAGAATCACCTGGTTGTCTATTTGGTGTAAATCCTGTTTGATTCTTATTATCAAAGTAATCCACAACCTTTCCTTTGGTTGAGAACAATGAATTTACCGGTCTGTTAAATTCAGTAGAATCACCTTGTTCTCTACCTGATGTGAATCCTGTTTGATTCTCATTATCAAAGTAATCAACGGTTTTACCTTTACTTGATAGATTTGATTTTAATTTTATCAATGCCATTTAATTATCCCATATTCACATTTGAGTCTACTACACCACCATACATATTAGGTCCACCTGCTGATTTTTCTGTGTTGTTTGCGATTTTGTCTAATACACCTGATTCATCTTTGAACCCTGCGATTAATATATCATTTGTTTTCTTTTGTAAATCTATTTGTGTTTCTTGTTTATCCAATGATTCACCACGACTTACTCTCATTAAGTCCGATACTGATAATCCAATCGCTCCTGCAATTGCATCTTTTTGAACTACATTCATAGTTTCTAAATTAACACCCATTGCAACGGATTTAATTTCTCTCATTAATGAATCGTTGTCACCAGATAATGCTGCTTGTCTTGCGGCTTCTAAGTTGATAGCTTTACCGGTTAAGACTTGTGCTTCGAATTCTTTCGTAATACTTGATTCAAAGTCTAATAAATCTCCAGCAACTTTTAATACTTTTTCTAAGTTTAATCCCATTTGATTTGCTGCAACCGCGGCTTCAGCTAATCCGTCTGCTCCGTCCATTGAGAATCTTGCAAATTTTTCAGCGTTTGACGCCATATCATTCAATATTCTACCCTTTGCAATACCGGCTGTTTTGGCCATTGCTGCTGCCTGTTCCTGCATACTCAACGCCATATCAAATGAAATACCTTCCGTAACCATTAATTGTTTGGTTAGTTTTGCAACTTCTTCACCACCGATACCAGAATTCTGTGCAAATTTTTCAATGTTTGCTGCGTTTTCTGCAGTCACTAATGACAAGTCTTTAAATTCTGATGATAAAGTTGTGAGTGTTGTTTTTAATTTATCAGCGTCAAGTCCTATAGCTTGAAAACGAATTTCTTGTGCTTTTAGTGCAACGAGTTGTCCTTCAAGTTGGTCTTTACCCATACCTAATTCATTTGCTAATCCTCTTGCTGCTTTGTTTATATTTCTAATTGCAAAAAATACACCAAGAGCTAATGTAGCCATAAGAACAAGTGGATTCATTTTTAATATTGAATTTAAAAGTCTTGCTGCTATACCTGATTTTTTTAATCCTTCTTCATTTCCTTTCAGTCCTTCTCTTAAATCATTACCGACTAAACCTACTGCTTCTGAAAATTGTTTATTGATAAATCCTGATATCGCTCCACCAACTAATGGTATTTTATCCGTAATGTCTGTAATTCCACTCGCTACATTTTTAACTTGTTCTGATGCTGTTTTGAATCCTTTATTCAACATAACGATTTTATCTTCTTGTTCAAATGAGTCTTCTAATCCTGTTATTGTGGCAGCTCTTTGTGCTTTTTGTTCTTTTGTTGACGCTGGTAATGCTTTTGCATCTCTCATTAATTGGTCTCTCGCGACCGAATCAACTTCTGTTTTTGCAGAACTTGTTCCTATATTGTTTATGTCAGCAAACACACCACCTAATTGTTTTCCTATTCTTGCTAATATTTTATTATTGTCTTCAATAAATGCTAATTCTCTTTTTCTAGCAACTACTATTGCGGTATGGCCATTTTTTTGATATTTTGTTATATCTTCGTTTATTTGATTAATTTTTTGTAGATTAGCACCTTGCATTTGTGCATTTATTTGATATTGGTCTGCTATGTTTTGAGCTCCAATACCAAGTTTATCGAGTGCTTGTTTGTTAAGAGTTACTGAACCTATGAATTCATCAATATCTTGATTAAGTTGTTTAAATGATTGAGCGGAATCTCCTACGACTGCATTGTATTCAAGTTGAACTCGTTTGGCTTCGTCTTTTGCCGTTTTTTCATCTTTGGTAGCTTTTTCTAAATCGTGTAAGGCGTTAGTGTGTTCTTTTGTTCCTACAGTTAGGTCAACTATTGAACCACGAAGGTTAAGAACCTTTTCAGATGCTTTTTCAGCTTCATCAGATAGACTGCTCTGACTTCTTGCTAATGCTTCTATTTCGCCTAATGTTCTTGCCATAATGTTTTATATTTGTTTATTTGTGAAAGGAAAGATTTATACTTTTCTTAATTCTTTTTCAACTCTATCTGCAAAGTCATCCCCGTATGCATCTCTAAATGCGTCATTAAAGTCGTCAATCCCTCGATTGAGATTATCAACTGACTTTTTAACTTTTGGATTTTTATTAATCATATCTTGTGTAGTTCTACTCATTTTTTTCTTGATTAAAAATGAGAAGACTTTTGACAAGATTTCATTAATTTTTTGCTGTTCTGTGAGTTTAGATTTCATCAATAATAAATATCAAGTTTTAAGATTTTCATTGAGTTGGACCAAAGTTTTCTGGTTGTCCTTTGTTATTTCTAATCTCATCAATTTGCTTTGCTTCTTTTGTTTTGGCATCAACCAATTTTTGAGCATAGAAACGTCTCAATGGTATTGGCATATTGTAGAGTTCGTTGTGGTTGAACCCATTTCCATAATATGCTATGTTAAAGATTTCTTCGTGTATGGCCGCCCTATTGGATGGCGGCTGGCCAAAAAAAGTCAATCCCTAATGGAATATCAATTATATGATTCCCACCAGTTTGACTAACATAGTCATACTTCAAGATAATGTCTGGTTCAATCGACTCCCTATACACTCTAAATGCTTTTGCATCCAATGCTAAAAACTCATTCTCTACAAAACTATCAATATTCTTTTGGTCTTTATCTCCATCTACTGATTGGATTTGATACTTCAATCGTGTAGTTAAAGTTTTATCAATACCTGTTAATTTTGTTAGTTTTTCGTAATCTTTTAGATTTTTTGATATTTGGTTTTCATCATTCTGAGTGAGTAGTTTGAACTCAACGACTCGTTTTGAATTTGGTAATTCAAATGAAAATAAATTACCACTTTTATAGAGTTTCTCATCTATTTTTTTGTGTTCTAATGTTGTTAAATCTATGTTGATTTCAACTTTTTCGTTTGTATCTGGGTCAATGATATTGCAAGGATAGTCTTTTCCGTATCCTAAAATACGAGTTCCTACCATTAATGCGTTTCTATCACCAACTAACATATTGTCCATTTTAACTTGTGGGTTAGCAACGACACTTTCTAATAATCTTTCAATTACTTTCCCTTGTTGAATTAGATTTGTGGAAGTTAAGATATCTTCCTCTTTTGCTGTCATATATTTGACATCGATTGTTCCACTACGCAAAGGACTATCTTCGGGATATAATAATCCCTTTGATGGTAAAGATAGAACTTCAGTAGGAAATCCATACTGATTTTCAGCCATTTTGTTTTACTCCTTGATTAATTAAGAATTAATA
>Ga0070748_1001131_pt1 | contig 12485 bp, 9 predicted proteins | sample VirMetDEL_Nov_12_FD_77015 | JGI IMG/M metagenome (GOLD analysis project Ga0070748, IMG submission 77015) | Aqueous microbial communities from the Delaware River and Bay under freshwater to marine salinity gradient to study organic matter... | ecosystem: Environmental > Aquatic > Marine > Coastal ...
AACCAGCAATACGTTTACCGACGTTCCTTCAGGAAGCCATGAAATCAGTGTAACTGATGCTTCTGGCTGTGGTACTACTGTACCTATATCATTCAAATTAATCAATAGTCCAAAGTATTTCACACCAAACGGAGATGGATATAATGATACTTGGAATATAACAGGTATGCCCATGCAAGATAGTTCCCAAGTATTTATATTTGACCGTTATGGAAAACTATTAAAGCAACTTACTCCAAATGGGAATGGTTGGGATGGTACCTTCAATGGTCAACCATTGCCTGCCGACGATTATTGGTTCACTATCAACTATATCGAAGAAGGAGTAGTTAAAGAGTTTAAATCGCATTTTTCCTTAAAAAGATAACTCCTTTTCCTACTACTAATTTAAAATTTGATACTACAAAGCAATTTTATGTAAAATAACATCTAAAGCTTGTAACAAATACCTGCTTTAACAGTCTATTATGTAGCAAAGCACAATAGGTAAATTTATTTTATATAAAACAGTACTATGTATTGCATATTATTAAAATAAAAATAATACCTTTGTATCATCAATCAAATAAATCAAAAATCAATCAATCATGAAAATCAAACTATTATTAGTCTGCTTCTTGGGAACTATGTTTTCAATTCAAGCTCAAAATGCTGTCAAAGCCAATCTTTCGGAAAATCCTGGAAGTATTACTGGAAAAGTAATTGACAAAAAATCAAACGAACCCTTACCTTACGTAAATGTCATCGTCAAAGAAGCTGACAAATTTGTAACTGGTGGAATTACATCTGATAAAGGTGTATTTTACATTAAGAATCTGGATTTTAAAAAGTACAGTGTCGAGATCCAGTTTATTGGGTATAAAACAATTACTAAATCTGTAACTATTTCCTCTGACAACAAAAATATCAATCTGAATACAATAGCAATAGAAGAAGATGCTATTGAGCTAAAAGGAGTAGATATTATCAGTGAAAAATCTACTATCGAACAAAAAATTGATCGAAAAATCATCAACATAGGAAAAGACTTGATTTCGGCAGGAGCAACTGCTGGGGAAATAATGAATAACATACCCTCTGTAAGTGTTGACCCACAAACCAATGCTATTAGTTTAAGGGGAAATTCTAACGTGCGTGTGTTAGTAGATGGAAAACCTTCGAATATTGACCCATCTCAATTACTACAACAAATACCATCGTCTTCTATCAAACAAATTGAGTTAATCACTAATCCATCTGCTAAATATAATCCAGAAGGAATGAGCGGAATTATCAATATTGTTTTGAATAAAAATAGTAAAATAGGACTTAACGGAAGTATCAATAATGGTGTAACCTGTGGTAAAACACCCAAAGTAAATTCGGCTTTTGATTTAAACTATCGAAATGGGAAATTTAATTTTTATGGAAACTACGGTTTCAATCACGGTAAAAACAACAACTATGGTTTTATAAAAAGTGAAGAAGTAAATAAAGAAAACTTACAAAATTTTCAATTTAACAATTTAAATACTTCCCATCTGGCCAAAGTTGGCGTAGACTATTATATCAATGACAACAACACTGTTTCCTTTTACACTAATCAAAGTTTTTTTAATGGCAAAGGATTTGGTAGTACTGATGTAGATTATGTAAACAACACAACAAACGTTGATTTACTGCAGCCGTTTAAAAGTGATGGCAACAGCCACTCTCAAACTTATAATTTTGATTACAAAATAAAATTTAAAAAAGAAGGACACAGTTTAGAATTAGAAGCTAATTATAATGAAAATGATAATCCTGAAAATGCCATCTATACTAATTTAAATAGAGATACTAAGGCGGTTATAAACTCATTTACCAATGATGTGTCCACTTTAGGTAAAAACACAATTATCAATCTTGATTATGTGAATCCGTTAACTGAAACAACCAAGTTAGAATTAGGTTTAGAAAGTAGAAATGAAAACACTGACAATAATTTGTTCAGAAACAGTGCATACAGCTCTGCTTTTACTTATGATAGAAAAATCTATTCGGCATATGCAACTTTAGGAAAACAATGGAAAAAATGGAGTTTCCAGGCGGGTGCTCGTTTAGAGCAATACAATGTAGAAGCTTTATTCCAGCAGGCTTCTAATGCTGACGGAAAATTTGAAGATGACATTTTAAGTATATATCCATCCACTTTTTTAAGTTACAATCCAGGTGAAAACAATTCGTTCAACTTAAGTTTTTCGAGAAGAGTAGATAGACCGAGTATTGGTCAAGTGAATCCTATTAGAGAATGGAGTACTCCTACTATAGATTCAGAAGGTAATCCTAATTTAGTACCGCAGTTCACTAATTCCTTTGAATTAAATTATACTCGAAAAACAAAAATAGGATCTATCACTTCAGGTATCTTTTACAGAAGAATTGAGGATGAAATTACAAGAGTAATCTTTACAAATCCAGAAAATCCAAATAAGCAAGTATTGTCTTTTGACAACTTTAACAATAATAATGCATACGGTATCGAAGTATCTGGAAATTTAGATTTCAAAAAATGGTGGAGCGCAAATATTAGTTTAGATGCTTATCAGAAAAAAGTAAAAGGAACAATCGAAACGAGTACGGGAATTTTTGAATTTACAGAAGTAGATGCTACAACTTTCAATGCTCGTATTAATAACACCTTCAAAGCGACAAAAGATTTACGTTTCCAATTATTTGCTATGTATAGAGGACAAGATCAGGGACTACAATTTGACAGAGATACTATGTGGAAAATGGATATTGGAAGTAGTTATAATATCTTAAAGGGAAGTGGAACAATAAGTGCTCGATTTAGCGATATTTTTAATACAATGCACTTTGCCTTTAACGGAGACAGACCATATACATCGAATGGTCAATTTAACTGGGAAAGTCAATCTGTGTATTTAGGATTCAACTATAGATTTGGTAGCGGTAAAAACAAAGCTATCCAAAGAAAACAAAGAGATAAAAATGAAACCCAAGGTGGTGGTGGACTTTTATAAAGAGTAGTTTTAAATTTTGTTGCCCAAAGAAAAACCCGGAGTATGCCAACTCCGGGTTTTTTTATATAAAGTAACGACGTTTTTTATAAACTAGTAATCTACCATTTAATAATAGCACTACCCCAAGTAAAACCACTACCAAAAGCAGCTAGAACTACCGTATCTCCTTTTTTAATTTTTCCTTTTTCCCATGCTTCTGTCAAAGCAATTGGAATAGAGGCAGCTGTAGTATTACCGTATTTTTGAATATTATTAAATACTTGGTCATCACTAAGTCCAAACTTCTTTTGAATAAATTGAGAAATTCTCAAATTTGCCTGGTGTGGAATCAGCATATCAATATCTGATACTTGTAAATTATTCGCTTCAAGTCCTTCATTGATTACCTCTGCAAAACGAACAACGGCATTCTTAAATACAAATTGTCCATTCATATGCGGATAATAACTTTCATCTTCAGGATCGTTATCAGCAATAATATCTGTAACCCATCTTGCTCCCATTCCTGGTGCAATTAACGCTAATTCCTCAGCATGTTGCCCTTCCGAATGCAGATGTGTCGAAAGAATACCTTGAGTTAAGTCCTCTTCTCTGCTCAAAACTGCTGCTCCAGCTCCATCACCAAAAATGACAGAAACACCACGTCCTCGTGTAGTCATGTCTAATCCTGTAGAATGTACTTCAGATCCTATAACTAAAACATTTTTGTACATTCCAGTTTTGATGTATTGATCAGCAACAGATAAACCATAAATAAATCCAGAACATTGATTTCTAACATCCAGTGCTCCTACCGTTTTTAAACCTAAATCTCTCTGAACTAAAACTCCTGGTCCAGGAAAATAATAGTCGGGACTCAATGTGGCAAGAACAACAAAATCAATATCTTCTTTTGCCACTCCTGAACGCTCAATCGCGATCTCAGCTGCTTTAACACCCATTGAAGTAGTGGTGTCTTCTCCCCTTATAATGTGTCTTCTCTCTTGAATTCCAGTTCTTTCCTGAATCCACTCGTCGTTTGTGTCAATAATTTTTGACAAATCATCATTTGTGACAACATTTGAAGGAACATAATATCCTAATCCCGCAATTTTTGAATGGTACATATTATTGTTTTATTAAAATAAGGTTGCAAATTTAAAAATACTTTAAAATATAAGGCTACAAATTACTAATTTTTTAGCAATTAACAATTTATAAAATTTAGACGCATTTGGCACAACGATTTTTGCAGTGATGTGCGAATATCTAACTAAAAAAAGATTCGACCATCTGTAACAATATCTACGTCAACTAGACTTATCTTTCTAAGTTTAATTAACCATAAACCACCTTGTATATGAAATCAAAAATGAGTCTGATTTTATTTCTAGCCTGTAGCTTATACGCTACCGCTCAAGAAAACCTTACGTATCAAAAGCCACCTAAATCCATTTTAGATTTAGTAGATTATGAGAGAGCACCTTCTGTCACTATGGACACCAAGAAAGAATACATGCTTTTGTCCTATAGAAATACCTACAAAACATTAGATGATTTAAACCAAGACGAGATGCGATTAGGCGGATTAAGAATCAATCCTACTACTAATATTTCTAGTACGGTTACTTACATTAACAATATAAAATTGCGTAAGATAAATGAGAAGAATGAAATTCAGGTGAGCGGATTACCTGAAAACCCACGTATTAGTAATATCTCTTGGTCTCCTAATGAGAAAAAAATAGCATTTTCAAATACCACAGCCACTGGGGTTGCTTTATGGGTGGTGGACATCGCTTCCGCAAAAGCGACTCAGCTAACAGAGGATAACGTTAATGCTAACCTGGGAAATCCTTTTAGCTGGTACAGTGATAATGAAAGTATTCTTGTAAGAATGCTTCCTAAAAACAGACCCGCTTTACTAGATGAAAAGAAAAACTTACCTACAGGCCCAATTGTTTCCAATGCCAGTGGTGCTATTTCTCAAAACAGAACGTATCAAGATTTATTGAAAAATAAAACAGATGAAGCTAATTTTGAAAACATCTTAACAGCTGAATTGTATAAGGTAAACCTTAATGGTTCTACAACATTATTCAAAGGAGCTGCTATGTATGCAGGTGAGAGCTTTTCTCCTGATGGAAAATATTTGATGGTAAGCACTATTACAAAACCATTTTCATACATCGTCCCATTGAATCGTTTCCCTTCAAAAACGGTTATTTATGACCAAGAAGGCAATGAGGTAAAAGTGGTGAACGAGGTACCTTTGAACGAAATCATGCCAAAGGGTTTCATGGCTACACGCACAGGAAAAAGAAACATGAACTGGAGAAATGATGAGGCGGCAACGCTTTATTTTGTAGAAGCGCTAGATGAAGGAAATCCTGAAAATAAAGTAGACTATAGAGATCAAGTGCTTTTATGGCAGGCTCCTTTCGATAAAAACCCTTCTCTGGTTTTAAAAACTAAACAACGTTTTGGCGGTATTATTTGGGGTAACAACACTACAGCAATCGCTTTTGATCAATGGTACGACACTCGCAATACTAAAACCTATTTATTTAATCCAGCGGATGCTAGTCAGGAGCCAAAGATCATCTCGGACAGAAACTCTCAAGATATATATGCTGATCCAGGAAATTTTGAAACGGTTAAAAATGCCTATGGTAAAAACGTTTTGGCTATTGAAAACAATAATTTGTATTTATTAGGTGATGGATTTACTAAGGAGGGTCAATTCCCATTCATTGATGAATTCAACATTAAGAATTTACAGACAAAAAGATTGTATACCTCAACTTATAAGGATAAAAAAGAAGATTTGCTTTCTATTGAAGATTTTAAAAAAGGAGAAGTTTTAGTTCAAATTCAGTCTAAAAATGAGTACCCTAATTATTATTTTAGAAATATTAAGAAAAAGAATCAGCTTACTCCTATTACAAATTTTAAAAACCCATTTGAAAGCATTAAGAATGTAAGCAAAGAGGTGATTCAGTATAAAAGAAAAGATGGTGTAGCGCTTTCAGGGACTTTATACTTGCCAGCAGGATATGATAAAGTTAAAAAAGAAAAGTTACCGTTATTAATTTGGGCTTACCCTACTGAATACAAAGACAAAAATTCAGCAGGACAAAACAATCAAAATCCTAATGAATTTACGTTTCCCTACTATGGCTCATTTGTGTATTGGGTAACTAGAGGTTATGTTGTATTAGATGACGCTTCATTTCCTATCATTGGTGAAGGGACAACAGAACCAAATGATAATTTTATAACACAATTAGTGGATAATGCCGAAGCTGCGATTAATGCAGTTGATGCCTTGGGATACATTAATAAAAAGAAAGTAGCTGTAGGCGGTCATTCTTACGGAGCATTTATGACAGCTAATTTATTGACCCATTCTAATTTATTTGCTTGCGGTATTGCTAGAAGTGGCGCTTATAATAGAACACTTACGCCATTTGGTTTTCAATCAGAGCAACGCAACTACTGGGAAGTACCTGATGTTTACAATACGATGTCACCTTTTATGAATGCCAATAAAATGAAAACACCATTATTATTAGTTCATGGAGAAGCTGATAATAACCCTGGAACGTTCACGTTACAAACAGAACGTTATTTCCAAGCGCTAAAAGGTCTAGGAGCACCAGCCAGAATGGTGATCTTACCTAAAGAGTCTCATGGATATGCAGCCAAAGAAAATATTTTACATCTACTTTGGGAACAAGACCAATTTCTAGAGAAATATTTAAAAAACTAACGAATAAAGGAAAGCCCCAAAAAATATTTTTTGGGGCTTTTTTTTAAGAAATCATCAAGCTAACTTCTTGATTAATTTCTAAAGGTGAATCATGTTCAAAGAAAATGACTCTCTTATCAAACACTGATTTTATTAAGTAGCGGCCGCCTTTAAAGTAGGACTGCTTCACTACTGCTTGCAACATCCCATTATCAACAACTTTTAATTGATGGGGATACAATAATACGATTTCATCTTCATCTTCATCCACAGGAACTATTTGCGATAATTTCAGTTCGTTAACTTCACCAAAAAGAGAGGCAACATATTTGTTAATAGGATGATTGTATAAGTCAAAGGAATTGGCTTTTTCTACTAAATGTCCTTGCCTTAAAACGATGGTTTCATCTGCAAAAGATAAAGCATCAGTGCTATCATGTGTAGCTACGATACAAGTAACACCTTTAGCTTTCAAGTAAGCAAACAAATTGCGCCTTAAAGCATTTTTTCTAAAATTATCAATGTGGCTAAAGGGCTCATCTAGCAACAACACTTCAGGCTCTACAGCAAGTACTCTTGCTAAGGCAACCCTTTGTTGCTGACCTCCACTTAAGTATTTGGCCTTTACATCAGCATATTCACTCATCTCTACAATTTCCAATAGCTCTTTAACGCGATCTTTTTTTTGATCTAGAAAAACATTTGATAAAAACTTGCCTACATTTTCAGCAACAGTGGTATAAGGCATCAAGTCAAAATCTTGAGAAAGGTATTTCATAAAAGGCATTCCTGGAACTAAATGATGCTTCGGACCCAGAACAGCCGCATCATTCCAGTAAATATCTCCTTGATCTAAATCATATAATCCATAAATCAGTTTTAACAAGGTACTTTTTCCACATCCGCTTTCCCCTATTACGGCAATATTTTGCCCTTTCTCAATAGTAAAATCGATATTTTTAACGACAGATTGCTCTGTATAACCAAATGAAATATTTTGAACTTGAAGCATTTTTATAATAATGAATTTTAAGGAGTACAAAGATAGATTTCTTTGACTGAAATAATTTAATGAAGGTAACTTTTAAATAAAAAAAAGTCGTTTCGCTATAAAACGAAACGACTTTTTCAAGTATTAAAAAACAATTAAAATCTTAGTTTCCTGCTTCTTTTTTAGCATCTTCCATCATTTTCTCGTTTGCAGTGATTGCAAACTCTACGCGACGGTTTTGCGCTCTTCCTTCAACAGTTTCATTAGATGCGATTGGATCAGCAATTCCTAATCCAGTAACTGTAAATCTACTTAAAGATAATCCTTTAGCTACTAAATAATTTCTTACTGCAGCTGCTCTTTCATCAGAAAGTTTTAAGTTATAATCAGCTGGTCCCGTGCTATCAGTATAACCAAAAATGGTAATGTTAGTATCTGAGTATTCTTTAAAAACAGGGATAATTTTGTCCAAATTTGCTTTGGCAGCAGCGGTCAAAGTTGATTTGTTAGTATCAAAACGTACTGCATTTTCATTCAATACTAATTTAATACCTTCACCTACTCTTTCTACTTCGGCACCTGGAAGCGCTTCATCAATTTGTCTAGCTTGTTTGTCCATTTTGTTACCAATAACTCCACCAACAACTCCACCAACAACACCACCTAGAACAGCACCAGTTGCACCGTTACCTCCTTTACCTAAGTTATTTCCTAAAATGGCACCTATTACAGCTCCACCCGCAGCTCCAATACCAGCTCCTCTTTGTGTTTTATTTGTATTCTTTAATGATTCACAACTTGTGAAAAGTGTTCCTATTGACATTACTACAGCCAATGAAAGTATAGATATTTTTTTCATAATTATATTTTTTAATGTTTATTAGTTTGCTCTTTCAAATTGGTAAATGATATCGATAGCTTTTCCTTCAACATCACCTTTATCAACTAATTGAAACGAATTTTCACCCATATTAGCGATGTTTAAGATATAACCATCTCTTACTTTTTTAGCTTTTTCACCAGCATCTAAAACCTTAAGAACAAACTGTCCATTTTTATTAATGTACCAAGTGATTGGCGAACTAAAAGCAGCACAATCAGCTTTAGTTAAAGCCATACTTCCTTTATTGTTATTAGAGATAAATTTCCATGTACTTCCTATGAAACATTTAGACTCAGCAATTTGAAAAGAATTCACTTTAATATATTGTTGTCCTGGATAAGTTACTGAAGTAATAACCCAGTCTCCTTTTACTGCAATTTGAGCAGCTTTATCTAATTGCGTATTTGCTACTGATGCAGATTTACATGAAAAAAGCACAAGTGCTATTGCTGTTAAAAAAATAATTTTTTTCATTTTTATATCGTTTTATTATTAAACTGATACAAAGATACAACCGCTTTACGCTCTATAAGTTTCAATATTTAGATAATTTGTTGCAAAATTAACAGTTAAGACAATTTGTCACCTCACAGGCGATTGGTATTCTATTTGAAAGAATTGATTACAGATTGTAAAACCCTAATAAATTTAAATATGACAACAGGAAAAATTAATGTTTCGGTAGAAAACATCTTCCCATTAATCAAAAAGTTCCTTTATAGCGATCACGAGATTTTTTTACGTGAATTGATTTCAAACGGGACAGATGCAACTTTAAAATTAAAACACCTTGCTAATATTGGCGAAGCCAAAGTGGAATATGGCAATCCAATTATAGAGGTAAAAATAGACAAAGAAGGTAAAAAACTGCACATCATTGACCAAGGTATTGGTATGACTGCAGAGGAAGTTGAAAAGTACATTAATCAACTGGCTTTTTCTGGTGCCGAAGAATTTTTAGAAAAATATAAAGACACGGCTAAAGATTCAGGAATCATTGGTCACTTTGGTCTTGGTTTCTACTCGGCTTTTATGGTCGCTTCAAAGGTGGAGATTATTACTAAGTCATACAAAGACGAACCAGCAGCACACTGGACTTGTGACGGTAGCCCTGAATTCTCTTTAGAACCAGCTGACAAAACTTCACGTGGTACTGAAATCATTTTACATATCGCTGAAGATTCGTTAGAATTCTTAGAAGAGTCTAAAATAAAAGAGTTACTGAATAAGTACAATAAGTTCATGCCTATTCCAATTAAATTTGGAACAAAAACAGAAACACTTCCTAAACCAGAAGATGCTCCTGAAGATTACATTGCTGAAACGGTTGAGGTGGACAATATCATCAACAACCCTAACCCAGCTTGGACAAAACAACCTACAGATTTAGCTGATGAAGACTATAAAACGTTCTACCATGAATTATATCCAATGCAATTTGAGGAGCCTTTATTCCACATTCACCTAAATGTAGATTACCCTTTTAACCTTACTGGTATTTTGTATTTCCCTAAATTAGGTGGTGATTTACAAATCCAAAAAGATAAAATTCAGTTGTACCAAAACCAAGTTTACGTTACAGATAACGTAGAGGGAATTGTACCTGAATTCTTGATGATGCTACGCGGAGTAGTAGATTCTCCAGATATTCCATTAAACGTATCGCGTTCAGGATTACAAGCAGATGGTGCTGTGAAGAAAATTTCGAACTACATCACCCGTAAAGTGGCTGATAAACTGAAATCTTTATTCACTGAAAATCGTGCTGATTTTGAAGCAAAATGGAATGACATTAAAATCGTTCTAGAATACGGAATGTTATCTGAAGATAAATTCTACGAGAAAGCAGGCGCTTTTGTTTTATACCCAACCGTAGACAACAAATACTTCACTCTTGATGAATTAAAAGAAAACCTTAAAGAAAAACAAACCAACAAAGATGGGAAACTTGTTATTCTTTATACAGGAAATAACGAAGCACAGCACTCTTACATAGAAACAGCTCAAGAAAAAGGATACGAAGTATTGCTACTTGACTCTCCTATCATCTCACACTTGATTCAAAAAATTGAAGGAGACAATAGTGATTTAACTTTTGTACGTGTGGATTCTGACCATATTGATAATTTAATCAAGAAAGATGAAAACACGATTTCAAAATTATCTGAAGAAGAGCAAACAGGTTTAAAAACGGTTCTGGAAACAATCGTTCCTAAACAAACGTATACCGTACAACTAGAAGCCTTAGACAGTCAAGCTGCGCCATTCATTATCACGCAACCAGAATTCATGCGCAGAATGAAAGAAATGAGCCAGTCAGGTGGCGGTGGTGGAATGTTTGGAATGGGTAACATGCCAGAAATGTATAACTTAGTAGTAAATACAAATTCACCATTAGCTTCTACTATTCTAAACACTACGGATAAACCTAGCCAAGAGCACTTAGTAAAACAAGCGCTAGACTTAGCTAAACTATCTCAAAACTTATTAAAAGGAGAAGCGTTAACTGCTTTTGTAAAACGTAGTTTCGAGATGATTAAATAAGCAAAACACAATTTCATCATTTGAAAATTTGAACCGTTAATCCCGAACTTGCTTCGGGAAATAATACCATACTTAAAGCTGTCCAATCGGGCAGCTTTTTTTTTGGAGCAGAACGAATGATTTACATAAGCAAGATCCCTCCTGCTGTTCATTACAATCCGCAACAAAAAAAAGTTGCGGGATTTTCATTGCCATCAGGGCTATCAAAATTCTACTTTTTCCTAATTCACGTATAGATCACAAGCAAAAAAGAATTTCTTTAAATTAATTTTCTAGATTCAATAAAAATTTATTGATAAACAATAAATTTTTTATATATATTTGCAATATCATTTAATTTTATTAAAAGCAATTATGAAAAGATTTTCAATAGTTTTTCTTCAGGCAGTTATCGTGCTCATTGGGATTATAGCAGTTGTTATTTTGATTCGGTTTCCATTAATGGAGGGAAGAGCTGCAAACCTAGATTTGTTTAGCATTTACTATGACCCACTTATACTATATGTATATGCAGCATCAATTGCTTTTTTTGTGGCGTTGTATAATGTGTTCAAATTACTTGGAAACATCGGACAAAATAAAATATTCTCAGCAACGGCTGTCAAATCTTTAAAGAATATAAAATTTTGTGCGATCGTTCTTGCTGTATTAATCGTTGGAGCCGGGCTATACATAAAAATATTTCATAGCAAAGAAGACGACCCTGCGGGTTTCCTCGCTTTGTGTTTTGTGACTACATTTATTACAATTGTTGTAGCAACTACTGCAGCAATATTTGAAAGACTCTTACAAAATGCCATCGATATGAAATCTGAGAACGACTTAACTATTTAAGCTATGGCAATAATTGTAAACTTAGACGTAATGATGGCCAAACGAAAGATTTCACTGAATGAACTTTCTGAAAGAGTAGAATTGACATTGTCTAACCTCTCTATTTTAAAAACAGGGAAAGCAAGAGCAATTCGATTTAGCACCTTAGAAGCTATTTGTAAAGTTTTAGAATGCCAACCGGGTGACATACTGGAATATGTTAAAGATGAAAAGTGAATAACAACGCATTAAAATCATATTTACTGTTAATGATAGAACAACTTAGCTGGTGGTTAGTTGATTATAGCATATTAGCTATTATAATTTATTTCAAAAGCCACACAAGTAAAGGTTATTTACTAATGCTACAATGAGAAACAAAAAGATACTTGATTATTTAACATCTACTTGCGCTATACTTTGAAATGGGTTCCCTTCAACTGCTCCAAACAAATCGTATAAAAAATTGTTTCGGCGCAGAATGACTTACATTTACAAAAAAACAAAATGAACAAAGGC
>Ga0070748_1001132_pt1 | contig 12484 bp, 13 predicted proteins | sample VirMetDEL_Nov_12_FD_77015 | JGI IMG/M metagenome (GOLD analysis project Ga0070748, IMG submission 77015) | Aqueous microbial communities from the Delaware River and Bay under freshwater to marine salinity gradient to study organic matter... | ecosystem: Environmental > Aquatic > Marine > Coastal...
CCTTCACGCACCACCTTAACTAACATATTGCTGCCGAATTGATAGTTACCGGTGTATTGATCGAGCTGAATTGTTGTCATGGGAAAAATAATTTTTTCTTCGGGTAAATAATCCGGCCATTGATATTCTTGCGCAATCGCATTGGCAATTTCGCTAGCCAGCGAAATCCCCTGGTTACCATTGGTCATGATGACTGCACCCTGGCCGCGACTGTTATAGGCCACCGCATAGGCTTCAAAACCCATATCAACACCGCCATGCGAAAAGCGCTGCGTTGCACCATCTCCATCAATCGCGAATCCTAGACCATAATTACCCGACTGGATTGTCATCATCTCGCGCAGCGTAGCAGGAGCCAGGAGTTGCTCTGTTTACCGCCCAAGGATTGTTGCAATGCAATCAGCAGCTTCGCCAAATCCGACGGAGTAGTCCAAAGACCTGCAGCGGCTTGCTCGGGATAAGTGTGCCACTACCCCCGCACAGGCGCGCCATTGACATGCGCCGTTGCAGCGCGCGGCTCCAATTTTTTCGGCAAAGGTTGTTCGTAGGTACTGTATGTCATGCCCAGAGGTTGAAATACATCTTTTTTCATGACTTGTGGAAACGTTTTATGGCTCACATCCTCCAGAGCCTGTTGCACAATTGTGTAACCGCCGCCCGAGTAACGCCAACCGCTTCCAGGCGTGGCTTCCACACGCACGGCAGGACTATTGGCCGGGCTTATGCCATCCAATATTTGCACAAGGCTCGGCACAGCTTGCCCGGCCGCATAACCTTCAAAACCATGAACATTGAGCCCGGCACTGTGACTCAACAATTGACGCAAATTGACTTTTTTCTGCGCTGTAAATTGATTGTCCGCCAACTTCCAACTCGTCAATTTGTTATTGATGTTTTCATCGAGCGTTAACTTGCCCTGTTCAACCAATTTCAATACCGCAACAGCGGCCACAGGTTTACTAATAGAGCCAGCTTCAAATAAAGTTTCAGTGGTAATTGCTTCGTTACTACCACTTTGTTTTACCCCGTAACCGCGCGCCCATTCCAATTTTCCATTATTAATAACCGCGATGCTTACACCCGGGATTTTATAAAAAACCATACGCTCAGCGAGCGTCATAGTCCGGGCTTCGCCTTTAACGCGCACCTCAGGCAAAAGCCCATTTTCAACACGCGCGATAACCGCATCATGTGCGGTTTGCGCATAGGTAATTGCACTAAAAAATAGACTGGGAGCCAACAACAAGTAGGGTAATAAACGCATTATGTTATCCTTATTAAAAGTGATGCAATTTATAATTTACAACAGGAAAAAAATGACAGGCGCCATTTCGAGCACAAGATGTAGCGGTACATTTCCACAAAGCCCGCAGGATAAACTGGCCAGTAAAAAATAAAAAAGTGTAAAACCATCTATTGCCTGCTGTTGTGCAGCGGGTAACTCAACTATCCATTTCTAAATAACAATGTGCGGACTAATTAAACCAACGACCGCCGGACCAACATTCTCGTTAACTAATAAAGGTGTATTTAGAAGCGTTGATTTTTTCCATCGCAGTTTGCACAACAATGTGCGCTCTTGGTCGGTTGTGTCAAAAATAGATAAACGGCATCAACAACCTTAATATTATTGTTGTAATCCCAACTTATTCATAGCGCAGCGCATCTGCTGGTTGTATTCTGCTGGCGCGCCAGGCGGGGTATAGGGTGGCGAAGAAGCTGATAACGAGGGCAGTGATGACAACCCGGGCCACATCGCCCCAATGTAAATCTGAAGGCAAATAGGAGATGGGATAGACATCGGAGTGAAGGAATTGTATTCCAAATAACTTTTCTATTGCTTGCACTAAGGGCGTTACAACTTGCGATAGCACCACACCCAAAATTAAGCCGAGAAATGCGCCGGTTAATCCAATTAAGCCACCCTGCACCATAAATATCGCCATAATTTCATAACTGCTGGCACCCATGGTGCGCAGTATGGCGATATCGCCCTGCTTGTCGACTACAACCATGATAAGTGTGGACACCAGGTTAAATGCGGCAATGGCGATAATCAAAAACAACAACATACCTACCATGCTTTTAGACATTTGAATCGCTTGATAAATATTACCGTGGGTGCGCATCCAGCTTGAACCAAAAAAACCTATGGGTAAACTATCTGTTACTTCGCGCACGACTTGCGGTGCGGCAAATAGATCGTCCACTTTAATACGAATACCTGAAATTTGGCCTGGGTTGTTGGACAAGGCTGATGCTTGAGCTAAGCCCATTAAGCTCAAGCCATTATCAATTTCGGTGTGGCTATCTAGAATTGCCAATACCTCGACCACTTGAATCTTGGGTGAGCCATTATTTTCGGAGGGAATAATTAAACGCAGGCTTTCGCCGACATCTGCTTGCAGTTTTTCAGCTATGCCGCGCCCTATGATGATGCCATTAGTGCTCGCAGCTAAATGTATAAATGTGTTGGGCGGCAAGTAGCTTTCAAGTGTGGAGGTGGTAGATTCTAATTCTGTATCTATACCAAACAAACCTGTAGGCGCTACTTGTTTTTGATGACTGAGCAGCCCCTGAATTTGCACAAAGGGCGACGCAGCAAGCACACGCGGATGCTGTTTAATAAGCGCCATAATTTCATCGGGATTATCTATGGCGGTGCGATTATAAATACTGCCTTGAGGCATTATGCCGAGAATATTTTCGCGCAGTTCTTTGTCGAAACCGTTCATGATCGACATCACCACAATCAGCAGCGCCACCCCTATGACCAAGCCTGCGGTAGATAGGCGCGAAATGAAAGAGACCAACTGGCTATGACGGCTGGACAGCCCGTAGCGCGCACCCACTAAAAATACATATTTACTAAACACCAACAGCACCCGAATCTATTAATGGTCCATCAATTAGCAATTGGCCGTCGACCAAACGTAGGATGCGATCCATGCGTGCAGCTAAACGTAGGTCGTGGGTAACGACCACAAAGCTGGTACCTATGGACTGGTTCAACTCCAGCATTAATTCTTGAATTGAATCTGCTGCATGAGTATCCAAATTACCGGTGGGCTCATCCATTAATACACATGCGGGATTAGTCACCAACGCACGCGCAATTGCAACGCGCTGGCGCTCGCCACCTGACAATTCAGAAGGTTTATGCTCAACCCGCTGCGCCAAACCTACACGCGCCAGCAATGTACTCGCGCGCGCCTTGGCTTCGCGCACCGAGTGACGCCCAATCAACAGCGACATGGCGACATTTTCTAACGCGGTAAATTCTGGCAAGAGATGATGAAACTGATAAACAAAACCGAGGCTGCGATTGCGCAGACGGCCACGCTCATCAGCGCTCAAACTGGATAAGCGCTCCCCCGCCACACTCACCTCTCCTGTGTCGGGTACATCTAGGCCGCCGAGAATATTCAACAGCGTGGATTTACCCGACCCGGATGCGCCGACTATGGCAACTCGTTCGCGTGTATTAATCTGAAAATTAACATTGCGCAATACATCAACTGCAAGGTTGCCTTGGCGATAGGCTTTACTTACATGCTGGCAAATTAAAACAGGAGCGGAACTATTCATAACGCAGTGCCTCAGCGGGCTCAATTTTAGAGGCTCTATAGGCCGGATAAAGGGTTGCAATAAAACTTAGCATCAAGGCTACCACACAAATAAATACCACATCTTGCCAGAGCAATACTGAGGGTAACTGACTAATGAAATAAACATTAGGATCAAATACCTGCAAGCCGAATAAGCGTTCCAAGCCGTCCATAATGGGCGTGAGCGTGAGCGCGACAATACAGCCGAGCGCAGCACCGACAAAAGTCCCAAAAAAGCCAACCGCACTGCCCTGAACCACAAACACCGCCATAATGTCACGCGCGCTCATACCCAAGGTACGCAGCACGGCAATGTCGGAGCGTTTATCGGCGACCATAAGCACGAGGCTGGACACTATGTTAAATGCAGCTACTGCGATAATAATCATAAGCAGTGCGCCGACTACAATTTTTTCCATTTTGACGGCTTGAAACAAGCTGCCTTGAGTTTGACTCCAGTCGCGCACCCGATAAGTGTCGCCCAGTTGCAAGGCTAAGCCTTTCATTACTTGAACTGCACTGAACATATCTTGAGTTTTCACATGCAAACCCTGTACACCAGGGTTACGTAAAAATTTCTGCGCATCCTGCAAATGAATCAATGCAAGGCTGCTATCCACTTGCGCACCCACCTCAAATACACCCACCAAGACAAAATTACGTGAACGCGTGAAAGCGCCTAAGGGGGTAATGGAAATATCCGGCGAGGTGACGCGAATTTTATCGCCTGGCATCAGTGCCAAGCGGCTCGCGAGCAGGCGCCCCATGACTATGCCAAACTCACCCGGCTGCAATTGCGCCATACTGCCCACAATCATGCGCTGATCAACAATAGAGACATTGGCTTCCGCTTCAGGCAGGACCCCTTGCAGCTCAATACCCTCTACCCCACCGTCATAACTCACCATCACATGGCTACCGATATAGGGCGCCGATGCAACTACCCCAGGGGCTTGATCGACGATAGCTGATAAGGCATGCCAGTCTTTTACATAGGGCACTTGGTCGATATAACCATGAGGAATGACGCTGAGAATGCGCTCTTTCATCTCTCGATCAAATCCATTCATCACCGACATGACGACAATGAGCGCCATAACGCCCAAACCCATGCCCACCAATGAAAAGACACTGATAAATGAAATAAACTGATTGCGGCGCTTGGCGCGGGTATAGCGTAGGCCGATATAAAGAGGGATATTTTTTAGCATGGGGGCATTAAACCCAATCGCCTTGCAATGCTCAAGCGAAACCGTCGTTTAAGGGTGGAAAATAGACTGATCTATTTAATTAAATGCTTAATCGCGCAGATAAGTGAGCTGCTCAGCACTGCTTGCTGCAGGCATAACTAACCACCTGTATTACCCAAAGAACTGAGAAAAAAGCAGGGCTTGTGCTATGGTTAGATTGTTTCAATTTGAATAAAGAGTCTGCTATGAGTGAGCGCCGCAGTTATTTTCGCATCGACGAAAGTATCGCCCTAGAATTCAAGTCAGTCGATGAGGTTACCGCCAACACTGCGGCCCCAGAGCTGCAATTCCCCAACAGTATGTCGCTAAAATTTCACGCTGAATTACGCAAACTCGACAGCGAAAACACCCAGCTATTCCATCAAATCAAAGAGAACAACCGCGCTCTGAGCGAATACCTCTTTAACCTTAATCGCAAAATCGACTTAATTGCTCAGCATGTTATGGCGGAAAGCAAACCCATAGCACCATCTAAAACTATTAAGCAGGTTAATCTCAGCGAAGGCGGCATCGCCTTTGGCAGCGCCAAAGAGGTCGCAGAAAATAGCTTTATTGTGATGCGTTTAATTTTCTTACCGAGCAATGCCGGCTTAGTGCAGTTTGCCAAAATTATTCGCTGTGAACCCAGTACCAGCGGGGAGTTTCAAATTGCGGCAAAATTTCATCGCATAAATGATGCGCATCAACAATTAATCGGCCAACAAATCATGCGCGCGCAAATGGCCGAACGGCGTAAAAACAAGCAATATCTACAGTAGTTAAGACGAGGTCGCACCATGTTACACAAATTCCCCATGACGCTGGCGCTTTGCTTCAGTATGCTCATTGTTACTGGCACCATGGCTGAAGAAATCCGTATTCCTATTGGCGAACAGGCCGCCGATGCGCCCCAGATGGATATGCCAGCAACAGGCATGACCAAAGCGCACGTAGTAAACCTATTTGGCGAGCCTATTGAGAAAACGGAAGCGCGTGGAAAACCACCTATTTCAAGCTGGAAATATGGAGAGTTTATTGTCTATTTCGAATACGACCACGTCATTCATAGCGTAAGAAAATTTCACCCCAACACCAACACTGTCATTCTCGAAGAGTAACTTGTAGCTATCAAAAAATGAAAAAGGCACTCCGAGAGTGCCTTTTTCATTTTTGAAGCTCCGCTCAGATTTTAGCGCCGACTAATTCTATTTACACCATCAAGTGCAGCAATCCTATAAGCTTCAGCCATAGTCGGGTAATTGAAAATATTATTCAAAAAATAGTGAATATTATTACCGCCTCCCTTTTGATTCATAATCGCCTGGCCAATGTGTACAATCTCTGCAGCTTCAGCGCCAAAGCAATGCACACCGAGAATCTCATGAGTATCTATGTGAAATAACAACTTCAACATACCCACTTCATCACCGCTGATTTGACCACGCGCCGTATATTTAAACAAACCGCGCCCAACTTCATAAGGAACTTTAGCGTGGGTTAACTCACTCTCGGTTTTACCAATTGAACTAATTTCAGGCAGAGTATAGATACCTGTAGGCACATCAGAAACCACGCGGCATTCTTGTCCCAATATTCCCGTAGTTACCGCACGCCCTTGACCATAGGAGGCGCTAGCAAGACTGGGCCAACCAATGACATCACCCACAGCATATATGTTATCTACTGCCGTTTTATAACACTCATCAACCTTAAGGTTACCACGATGATCTGCCTCTAAACCCGCCGCCGCCAAATTCAAATTTTCAGTATTCCCACTGCGTCCATTACACCAGAGAATGGCATCAGCCTTTAGGCGCTTACCTGACTTTAAAAAGATGGTAACGTTGGCATCACAAGCTTCAATGGACTCAAACTCTTCTCCATGGCGCACAGTTACACCGCTATCGCGCAGGTGATAACTTAGCGCATCTGAAATCTCATCATCCAAGAAAGAGAGCAGTCGCTCGCGATTATTGATGAGATCAACACGCATACCTAAACCCGAAAAAATCGATGCATATTCACAACCGATAACACCCGCGCCGTAAATAATGATATGGCGTGGGGTGTGCTGCATTTCCAAAATGGAGTCGCTGTCATAGATACGTGGATGTGTAAAATCAACATCAACTGGACGATAAGGACGTGAACCTGTGGCTATAACAATATTTTCAGCATGTATTGTTTCGCGACCTCCATCCAAGAGCGAAAGACTAACAGTGTTCGCATCAACAAAAGAGGCTTGGCCTATGTGCACATTAACACGATTGCGTACGTAGAAATTGGTATGCAACTCCACCTGTTTAGGGATCACTTTGGCGGCTGAAGCCAACACCCGAGGAAAGGTTAACCGTCGACTATCACCAATTTCACGAAATAAGCTGTTGGCTTTAAATTGAATAATTTGCTTAACCACATGACGCAACGACTTAGAAGGAATTGTGCCCTTATGCGCACAACTACCACCCACTAATGCCCTATTTTCTACCACAGCCACCCGCTTTCCCGCCTTGGAGGCGGCGATTGCAGCGCTTTCCCCTGAGGGGCCAGAGCCAATTACCAAAAGATCATAGTTGTGATCAGCCAATTTTTTCCCCTTCTACATTCTAATATTGGTAACAGCTAAGCAATAATTATTCCGGAGTAATGATTACTTCTTGGTGGCATCATAGGTCATAGCATCTACTGACTTAACCTCGACATCCTTAAGCTTTTCAGCTTCGCACTTAGCTTCATCACCGCCACAAAGTGCGCACACATAATCCGGCTCACCCAATGCTTTACCAACACCGCCACAAGAACCTGTAATTGGCTTGCGCCCAACCAGCACACTTAATGATAGCGCCAGTGCTACAAACACCATTGCAATTAAAGTTACGATTAGAGTACCCATACATAATCCTCCATATGTGCGCAGGCAAAAAGCCGCCTACTCCCACACATTTAAAAACTAAAATTTAAAAGTCGCACACTACAAAAAGAAAAACGAGGCGGGGTTAACCTGCCTCGTTTCCTTAAATATTAACCACCGAAGTCATCGAGCAGAATATTATCGTCTTCCACACCTAAACTCTTTAAGAGTTTAACCACGGCCGCGTTCATCATTGGTGGGCCGCACATGTAAAACTCACAGTCTTCAGGCGCTGGGTGATCTTTCAGGTAATTTTCATAAAGCACATTATGAATAAAACCTGTCATGCCACTCCAATTGTCTTCCGGTTGAGGGTCAGACAAAGCGATATGCCATTTAAAGTTTTCATTTTCTGATTGCAATTGATCGTATTCTTCTTTGTAGAACAACTCGCGCAATGAGCGAGCGCCATACCAGAAAGACATTTTACGGTCTGTTTTAAGACGACGTAACTGATCAAAAATATGCGAGCGCATAGGTGCCATACCTGCACCACCACCAATAAACACCATTTCCGCATTGGTCTTTTTAGCGAAGAATTCACCAAAGGGACCGTACACGGTAATTTTATCGCCTGGCTTCAAATTAAATACAAAAGAAGACATTTGACCACAGGGAATATCTTGAGATTTAGGCGGTGGGGTTGCAATACGAATATTGAACTTCACAATACCTTTTTCATCAGGATAGTTAGCCATAGAGTAAGCGCGAATAACTGGCTCAGTCACTTTTGATTCTAAGTTGAAGAATCCAAAACGCTCCCAGTCACCACGAAATTTCTCTTCAATATCAAAATTGGAAAATTTCACATGATGCGGCGGGCACTCTAACTGCACATAACCGCCCGCACGGAAATCTACACTTTCACCTTCTGGTAAACGTAGAGTCAACTCTTTAATAAAGGTAGCCACATTGGGATTAGATTCAACGGTACATTCCCACTGTTTAACACCAAACACTTCTTCCGGAACATGAATATTCATGTTTTGTTTTACCGGAACCTGGCAGCTTAAGCGCCAGCCTTCTTTTTGCTCGCGGCGATTAAAGTGCGCTTCTTCCGTTGGCAGAATAGAACCGCCGCCGTCATTAACAACGCATTTACACTGGGCACAACTACCGCCACCACCACAGGCCGAAGCCAAAAACACATTGTTTGCCGCAAGCGTTTGCAGCAGTTTACCGCCCGCAGGTACGGTTATGGTTTTTTCATCATTGATGAGAATTGACACATCACCGCTGTTTACCAGCTTGGCTTGCGCAGCAAGAATCACCACCACTAGTGCAAGCACTATGAAGGTAAACATGACTACGCCTAAAATAATTTCGGTATTCATTCGCCGTTATTCCTCAAGAACTTAGAGAGAAATGCCGCCAAAGGACATAAAGCCCAATGACATCAATCCCACAGTGATAAAGGTAATACCCAAGCCGCGAAGACCTTCAGGTACATCTGAGTATTTCATTTTTTCACGGATACCAGCGAGCACCACAATGGCAATAGCCCAACCGGCACCTGAACCGACACCATAAACTACACTTTCACCGAAGTTATAATCGCGTTCTACCATAAACAGCGAACCGCCCATGATGACGCAGTTTACGGTGATCAAGGGCAGAAATACGCCCAACGCGTTGTAAAGTGCAGGCATGTATTTGTCCATGACAATTTCCATGATCTGCACAATAGCGGCAATCACACCGATGAATGAAATGAAGCTCAAAAAGGTAAGGTCCACACCGGTGACACCCGCCCAAGCTAAGGCATCTTCTTTTAACAAATAAGTCAAAATCAGATTGTTAGCGGGCACAGTTACGGCCTGAACCACAATTACCGCGATACCCAAGCCTATAGCTGCGTTGATTTTCTTAGACATTGCCAAGAAAGAACACATACCCAAGAAGAAGGCTAACGCCATGTTCTCAATAAAAACGGCGCGAACAAACAAACTTAAAAAATGTTCCATTACGCGATCTCCGCTGTTTTAGTTGAGTTAGGCGCGATTTTAAATTCTTCTTTCTCGACTTGATTAGTTTTCCAGCTGCGCAACGCCCAGATGATAAAACCAATAATAAAGAAGGCGCTTGGTGGCAGAAGCAGCAGGCCGTTAGGTACATACCAACCGCCGTCAGTTACCAGCGGTAATACCTCAACGCCAAACCACTTACCGGCACCAAACAACTCGCGAATAGTAGCAATTACAATCAATAACACTGAATAACCAAGACCATGACCCACGCCGTCCAAAAAGCTCGGAATCGGTGGATTCTTCAAAGCAAAGGCTTCAGTACGTCCCATTACGATACAGTTGGTAATAATCAAACCAACGAATACCGAAAGCTGCTTACTGATGTCATAAGCAACCGCTTTAAGCACTTGGTCAACCACAATTACCAAAGAAGAAATTACGATCATCTGCGCAATAATACGCACACTACTTGGCAAGAAATTGCGAATCATCGATACGAATAAGTTAGAAAAAGCAGACACCAAAGTAAGGCCAATTGCCATTACCAAGCTCACTTTCACACTTGAGGTTACTGCCAATGCAGAGCAGATACCTAAGATTTGCAAAATAACTGGGTTATTTTCCAGAATGGGCTTAGTAAGGAGATCTTTCGTTTTAATGCTCATGATTAAGCTTCTCCGTTTTTCAGGTTAGTGAGGAACGACTTGTAGCCATTGTCGCCCATCCAAAACTTCATTAAGTTGTTTACACCATTACTGGTCAAGGTAGCGCCTGAGAGCGCATCTACTTTGTACTCAGCATTTGGCGTAGTCTCATCAACATGACCTTTGATGACACTTATCTCTAGCTGCCCCGCATCCGAATAGATTTTTTTGCCTACCCAGAGCTGACGCCATTTTGGATTATCAACTTCACCGCCCAATCCAGGGGTTTCTTTTTGATCATAAAAACCAAAACCTACCACGGTATTTAAGTCTTTGTCCAAAGCAACAAAACCAGACATGGTTGACCAGAGGCCATAGCCGCGCACCGGCAGTATGACTTTTGACAAGCCTTGCTCATCGTTCACCAAAAACACTTTGGCGTACTTTTCGCGACGAATAATTTTAGCTATGTCATCCTCGGCAAGAATTTTGTCGGACATATCAGGATTTTTAGACGAAGCATTCTGATCAAATTTGTCAGTATCCGTTACGGCATCAGTGAAACGACCAGTGTCCAAATCAATCACTTTAACGGTGATTGTTTTGAACTGTTCATCAACCGACTCGCCTGCCTTTAAAATGCCGGCAATTGACAATACGTTGCGCTTAAAGTCCAGCGCTTTGTTAGCGGCCTGATAGGGGCGCAGCAATACTGCCGAGCCCGCCACCAAAATTGAGGCCACAATACACATGATCAAGGTGACCATGATGGTGTACTTTGCTGTTTGTTGATTAGCCACGCGCCAGTCTCCGCTTAATGTTGGATTGAACGACGAAGTAGTCGATGGTAGGCGCAAACATATTGGCAAACAAAATTGCCAGCATCATGCCCTCTGGATAGGCCGGATTAACCACACGAATAGTGATCACCATGAAACCTATCAACGCACCAAACCACCACTTACCAGCGTTAGTCATTGAGGCAGATACAGGGTCCGTCGCCATAAAGAACAAACCGAACGCAAACCCGCCCACCACAAAATGCCACCAGAAAGGCATAGCAAACATTGGGTTCTTACTCTCTGCACCTAGCCAGTTATAAATAAGCACAGTAACGACAGTACCCAAAAGTACGCCAAGTACGATTCGCGTAGAGGCTATACCCATAACCAGCAGTGCAATACCACCAATCATGATCGCTAGAGTAGAGGTTTCACCTATAGAGCCCTGCTCAAATCCGAGGAAAGCGTCCATCCACGACAACTGACTCACCACTGCATCCATCCCCTGCTGGGCAGCAACAGACAAAGCGGTAGCACCAGTGTAACCGTCGACCGCCGTCCAAACAGCATCGCCCGACATTTCTGAAGGATAAGCAAAGAATAAGAAAGCACGACCAACCAAAGCTGGATTGAGGAAGTTTTTACCGGTACCACCGAAAACTTCTTTACCCACTACCACACCAAAGCTGATACCAAGCGCAGCTTGCCAAAGAGGAAGATCAGGCGGGCAGATCAAGGCAAATAGTATAGAAGTCACAAAGAAACCTTCGTTAACCTCGTGACCACGCACCATGGCGAACATCACTTCCCAAATACCACCCACAATAAATACAGTGGCATAAATAGGTAGGAAGTAAGCGGCACCGAGGATCAAATTATCCCAAATACTGGCTGGGTCGTGACCAGCAAACCAGCTGGTCAAAATGCCGTGCCAGTTGTCGATACCGGTTGCGCCGGTTGCCGCCAAAATAGTGTTGGCCTGTAAACCTACGTTGTACATCCCAAAGAACATAGCGGGAAAGGCGCAGAGCCACACAGTGATCATAATGCGTTTCAAATCTATGCCATCGCGTACATGCGAGGTAGATTTGGTGACATCAGATGGCTTGTAAAAAATAGTATCGGCCGCTTCGTAAAGCGCGTACCACTTTTCATATTTACCGCCCTTATGGAAGTGCGGTTCAATATTGTCTAGTAAGCTTCTTAAACTCATCAATTAGCCCTCCTGCTCAATTCGGCTTAGGTTATTGCGCAGCAACGGACCGTATTCATATTTACCCGGGCACACAAAGGTGCAGAGCGCCAAATCTTCTTCGTCCAACTCTAGGCAACCCAACTGTTGA
>Ga0070748_1001133_pt1 | contig 12476 bp, 25 predicted proteins | sample VirMetDEL_Nov_12_FD_77015 | JGI IMG/M metagenome (GOLD analysis project Ga0070748, IMG submission 77015) | Aqueous microbial communities from the Delaware River and Bay under freshwater to marine salinity gradient to study organic matter... | ecosystem: Environmental > Aquatic > Marine > Coastal...
GGTGGTTATGTTTCTAAAAAGATAACAGGCGCAGAATTAAAAAACAGTAGCTTAATATTTACAACTAATAGCACTTACAACTTTAGTTTAGTAGATGCGAATAAGACCGTGTTTTTGGCAGATGCTACAAGCGTAATTGCAAGAATACCTAACAACACTTCAGTAGCTTTTGATATAGGAACACGGATAGAACTAATACAAAACGATAGCGGAAGCGTTCAAATAGTACCTGTAAGCGGTGTAACATTAAAAAGCGAAGGCGCAAAAGATAGCTTGTCAGCGCAGTATTCACAAGCAACACTATTAAAAACAGATACGAATACTTGGTATTTATTCGGTGAAATAACAACATAATAAAATGGCAAATACAATAGATTGGGGAAAAGCAGCAGTAAATAATACGCTTGGCTTTGGTCAAGCTGCTAAAAATAGTACGCTTGGCTTTGGAGAAATAGAGGCGGCATCCTGGAGCGGTGAAACTAACATAACAGGAACGCCAAGTACGCCAAGTTTTCAAAATTTGAAGTCAATAGCTTTAGATGGTGTTGATGACAGAGTACAATTAAGTAGTGATTTTACAGCATCAGCAGAATTTACTGTTTCGTTTTGGATGAAACCAACTGCGTTTGGTGTTAATGGTTCGCAATATGTTTTAGGTCAGTGGGGTGTAAATCCTAACAATATTAAACTTGACCAAGCAGGACAAATACATTTTAAGATAGGCGGTACAGGTTTAATTATTAGTGAAGCGGCACAAGGTGGTAGTAATAATCTTGTTTTAAATATTTGGCAACATCTTTTGTTTGTAAGAGATAGTAGTAATAACATTAAATGTTTTAGAAATGGCGTTTCGTATGGTAGCACAAGCGGTTTGTCTAATACAAATACTTTGACTTATAATAGTATTGGGCGTGTTATTACAAACACATTTGGCTTTAGCGGAGGATTGGACGAAATAGCCTTTTGGAATAGTGACCAAAGCGCAAATTTAAGCGCAATTTACGGAAGTGGCGTACCTACTTCATTAGCTTCGTACTCTCCTCTTCATTGGTATAGATGTGGAGATGGTGATGTCAGTCCGATTCTGACAGATAATGGAAGTGGAGGTAATGACGGAACAATGACTAATTTCAGTACATTCTCAACAGACGTACCAACAATACCATTTTCAACAAAGAGTATAGCATTAGATGGTGTTGACGATTTTGTAACTTTTGGCAATATGTCAAGTTTTAGCGGTGCTACACAATTTACTTTTAGCGGTTGGTATAAAATGAATGTAAAACCTGCAACAGACGGCTTATTTGATGTTCATATAGACAATAACAACTTTTTTAACATCTTGCCTTTTAGCAACGGTGTAATGTATATTCAATTTAAGGTTGGTGGCACACTTTCTTTTGCCCAAATAAATTACAACTCTTTAATAACGCAAGGTCAATATTTTCATATTGCAGTAGCTTATGACGGTAGTCAATCAACAAATTCTACAAAATTAAAAGTTTACATAGATAATGTTAATATTTCGTTTGGTTCAAGTGGCACCTTCCCAAGTAGTTTATCAAGCGGTACAAACGATGTGAGAATAGGAAGTCTACAATATACTACTGCATTGCTTGATGGAAACGCAGACGAATGCGCAGTATTTACCACACAACTTTCTGCAAGTGATGTAACTACTATATATAATGGTGGTGTGCCTAACGACATATCAAGTCTATCGCCATTAAGTTGGTGGAGATGCGGAGACGGTGATACGGCGCCAACATTGACAGATAATGGTTCAGCAAGTAATAACGGAACAATGACAAACTTTACAACTTTTAGCACAGATGTGCCAACATAAAAACGAATAAAAAAATGAGTACAAGAATAGCAGACACTTACGCAATAATAAACATTGCAGATTTATCAAACATCGACTTCAGCCAAGTAGGCGAAACTGACGAAAACACGATACGTAAAAGTTTAGACGAAACACAGTTTGTTTTAAAGTGGAATACAGAACCTACTTTTATAACTGACGGTACGGTTGTACCTTTACAAACTTTAACGCACGAAGAAGCTTTAGTGCTTATGGCTTCATCAGAATGGTCTGAACCAATGCCTGTAGAATAATGCATACGAAAGTTTTAGCAATATTATATTTTGTGTTTGGCTACATTGCAGCTTTCGGAATGGTCTACGATAATACTTTTCACGTAAAGGCTATTGGTTGCTTTCTTGCAATTTACCTAACATACCAACTTACAGAACAACTTGAACAATGAAAACGCAGTTATTAATATTACAACTAAAACTAAAGGCTTACTCTATGCAGCTGCTTGCTATTATTTCATCTTTTTTTATGCCTATAAGCGGCATACTTATTCTTATCGGTGTTTCTGTAATTGTTGACACTATCACAGGCGTTTGGAAATCTAAAAAATTAGGAACGCCAATAACTTCTAGAAAGCTCAGCGCAGTAATTTCTAAGATCCTGCTTTATGAGGTTACCGTAATGCTATTTTATTTGATTGATTACTACATTATCAACGACATAGTGTTAACATTTTTTAGCGTAGAGCTGCTAATAACAAAAATACTTGCTTTAGTTTTAGTAAGTATTGAGGTCATTTCTTTGAACGAAAATATAAAAGCGGTCAAAGGCATCGACATTTGGGATTCATTAAAGAACCTATTTGCAAGAGCTAAAGAAGTTACTCAAGACTTTAAAGACATAAATGCGAAAGATAAATAAAATCGTCATCCATTGCACAGCGACGCCTGAGGGCAGAGAACATGACGTAGCTGACATTACTAGATGGCATAAGGCTAGAGGATTCAATACAATAGGCTACCATTTCCTGATACATATTGATGGAACAATAGAGCGAGGTCGCAGCATAAAGAAGCCAGGCGCTCATACATCCGGGCAGAATCAGGATTCTATAGGAATCGCATACGTGGGAGGCATGACTAAAGACATGAGCAAAGCAAAGGATACACGAACAACAGCGCAAAAGGATTCTTTAATAAAACTAATGATTGAATTGATTTATAAATACAACGCAGATATGCAGATTTTTGGCCACAGAGACTTCGCCAATAAAGCCTGCCCATCATTCAATGCAAAGCTAGAGTATGCGAATTTATAGTCTTATTTGCGTTTTAACGCTATTTAGTTGCTCTGCGAACTATCACTATAGGAAGGCGCTTAAAAAGGGCTTAGAACCTCTTATTTCAAGCGATACGATTAGAATAGCAACTATTGATTCAATTCCTATTGTTGTTCATGACACAATAGTTTACGAAAAATACTTTTCTAGCAAAGATACGATAGTACATTACGAGAATGTTTTTGTGCCTAAAACAAGATTAGAAACACGAATAGAATACAAGATACACAGAGATACTGTAAGGCTAGAGACAAGAGTCGAAGTACAGAGAGCTAAAGCGCAGAAGCAACCTAATTATTTTTGGTTAATTATCGGAGTTTGTGCGCTAGGCTTTTTGATGTATATTGCAGGAAGGATTGTAAATAAATTCTTATGAATAAAAGATACAGGTTAACAGTTGATGAGCAGCAATTAATATTCCAATACAGAGGCGTTAAGGCAGCAGCCGAGCAGGCAGGCGTAGATGTTGAAAGCGTCAAACATGGATGGCTTAAAACAAAAGATGCTAGTCTATTCTTTAAAAACCCATTACATAAAGACGAATCACAGAAGCAGCTAGAGGAACTTAGTAAACAACTTATAAAAGATTTAAAACAATTTGCGCCTGTATATCCTGAGATAAAAAGAAAGCTAGGAAAAAAGGAACATTTGCTAGTCCTGGATCCTGCAGATATTCACATAGGCAAATTAGCAGATTCATTTGAAACAGGAGAAACATATAACAACCAAATAGCTGTAAAGAGGGTTAAGGAGGGCGTACAAGGCATTTTAAACAAAGCGCAAGGTTTTCCTATAGATAAGATTTTATTTATCGGTGGTAACGATATTCTGCACATAGATACGCCAAAGAATACAACTACAAGCGGCACAAATCAGGACACATCAGGAATGTGGTACAGTAATTTCTTAATAGCTAAACAGCTCTATGTAGATATTTTGTTGCAGTTAATTGCAGTCGCAGATGTGCATTTTACTTTTAATCCTAGTAATCACGATATGATGTCAGGCTTTTTTTTGGCAGACGTTATACAAACCTATTTCCAAAACAATAAAAATATCACATTTGATTGCTCTATAGCTCATCGTAAAGGCTACAGATACGGAAACAATCTCATAGGCACGACTCATGGCGATGGCGCTAAGCAGGCAGATTTGCCTTTGTTAATGGCTCAGGAATTTCCTATTGAATGGAGTAAAACAAAACACAGATACGTTTACACCCATCATGTTCATCACAAATCGTCAAAAGACTACGCAGGCGTAACTGTCGAAAGCTTGCGATCCCCATCAGCGACGGACTCATGGCATCACAGGAAAGGATTTCAGCACGCTCCTCAGGCTGTTGAAGGCTTTATACACCATTATCAAAACGGCCAAATAGCAAGGCTTACGCATCTTTTTTAAATAAAATTGTTAATTTCTTTTGTAAATTGTTCATAATTGAAATAATTGTTATATATTTGTAAGACAAATTAATTAATAACGCTTTAAAAAACACAAAATGAAAACAATTAAGAGAATATACAAAAACAAAACTTACACGCTAACCTTAAGAAATGGAGATTTAGTTAGCGCTATGGATAGCGAAGGATACCAAGTGACCAACTCTATAATATATCACGCTTTAACTTTTTTAATTTAATAAACAATTATAAAACCAACAGGCGCAGCAATGCGCCTTTTTAACACTTAAAAAATGAATAGAACAGAAAAATTAAAGCTTTTATTAGAGATTGAAGAGGCAAAATTTGTCTTTTATGAAAGGGTAAACGAAGCAGTATGGTCAAATCACTTTGGCTCAGGATTAGAATTTGATTCTATACGCAACAAAAACACGCATAACATAGAAATATGGGAAATGTGCATAGACAGATTAAACGAACGATTTACTAAACAACTTAATACACTTAAATAATGAAGGATACAATTTTAGGCGCTTTATGCGTATGCAGTTTAATAGTTATGTTTTATTACACACTTTTAATTTTTGGATAATGAGCAAGAAAATAGAAATAAGAAAACGATTACATGACATTAATACCTTTATGTCAACAGCAGACAATGAAACATTCCTCTGCGGAAAAGATGAATACGGTAAAGATTTTACCATGACGTTTAACACAATAGAGCTGCTTGAATGGCTAGATACTGATTACATGAAGCAGCAGGCCAAGAAATACATCAAAAGCTTATGATTGAAATAGAACACCAAGATGATGACATTGTAATATTTTACATTGGAGACGTTGCCTATCAGGTTGCAATAGAAACAGAGATAGGATCTGAGCAATATCCTGTAAGCTTTAATTCAATGAACGACGAGATAACATGGGCAGAATCAGATACAATATACTATACCGTTTTGCCTGATACATTGCTCCAGGATGGCAGAGAATATTCAGATACGAATCTTTGTAATAAACTAGAAAAACTTTTAAACGATGAATGACCCTTTTAAACTAGAATTTTGGGATAACTTTAATGACTCCCTATATTTTGATTACTTAATGCACCAAACAATGCTAAAAACATACAGAATAACGTACAAGACATATAAAGGAAGCGACACAAGCGCTCCTGTAAGCTATGCGATAAAATATGTCAAAGGATATAACAAACAGGATGCAAAGGCTGCATTCAACTTGTGGAAGGAATTAATTATAAAAATTGAGCAATGCGATTAATAGAAGCTATTTACTGCGCACTAATAACTTGGATATATGGAAACCTTAGATAAAAAGAAATTTATAATGTCAAATGAGTTTGATGATTTTGCTGAGATAATAGTTGATTACTTTAACCTTAGGTTAAAATCTAGAGAGCTGCCTTTAATGGATGTAAAGAACTACTTTATTCTATGGTGGTATGAAAATCAGCAAAATTTTATAAAATACAAAACAGCCACAAGCATGGGCAAGCTGCTTAATATGAATCACGCAACAATATTGCACCATATGAAACACAGGAAGCCTAGTTTAAAATTTAATTTACATACAAAAAACATTGAAGAGTTTGTTAATTCTTATGTTTTTATTTAGCTTTGTAATGTTGGTAGGACAATCGAATTTTTATAGTGTTACGTTAGTAAGTGTCTCCTACCCACCGAAAGCGTAGCACTTTTTTTTTAACTTAAATTTATGGCAGACAACAAGAAAAGCTTTTTACTCTACTGCGATTTAATTCATACCGTTAAGAAGCTAACGGATGAACAGGCAGGAAAGCTATTTAAACATACCCTAGAGTACGTTAACGACAAGGATCCTGTAACTGATGACATTATCACAGACCTATGCTTTGAACCTATCAGGCAAAGCTTAAAAAGAGATTTAAAGAAATACGAAAAAATTAGGCAAAAGAAAAGCGAGGCAGGTAAGAAAGGCATGGCCAAAAGATGGGGAAAAGATAACAGCGATAACAAGTGTTATAAACCTATAACAAAAATAACCGATAGTGTTAGTGTTAGTGTAAGTGATACAGATATATATAGGAGCTTCGCTCATTTGTCTATTTCTGTTGAGCAATTTAATAAGCTAAATAAAGATTATTCTCAGGATCAAATTAATTCAGTTTTAGAGGCCATAGAAAACTTTAAACAAAACACTAAATACAAATCATTATATTTAACTGCAAAGAATTGGCTTAAAAAAGAACCAAAGCTAGACGAAGATAAATTAACGCTAAAAGCGAAGAGGTTAGGATATGCTTAAAAAAGGACAACAATTAAAATATTTGCTAGACTATAGAGATGGCAAAATAAAGCAAGGTTTACAGCTAGATTGCGAGCTAGATAAAAACATAGTTTTCAAACCTAAGCAGCTCAATATAATTCTAGGGCATGACAACGTAGGTAAATCGTACTTTATATTTTGGTACTTTTTAACTCTAGCGCTAAAGCATGATTTAAAGTTTTGCTTATGGGCAGGGGAAAATAGCTACGGTCAAATCCTGAGAGACATGATTCAGATGTATACAGATACTCCTTACAATAGATTAAGCCACCAACAAATCACGAGCGCCTCTACGTTCCTAGAGCAATATTTTGATTTTGTAGATAACAGCAAACTGTACAAACCTGCAGAGCTGCTAGAGATATTTAGGCAATCAGATGCAGATGCCTGCCTAATCGATCCTTATACAGGCTTAGACAGAAAAATGGGTTACGAAGGAAACTACGAATTTTTAAATATGGCTAGGCAGTTTGTAAATGAAACAGGCAAGACTATTTACATAAATACGCATCCAACATCTGAGAGCGGAAGGGGAGGCAATATATTTCAAAAAGGCCATATGTGGGAAGGGCATTTACGCCCACCAATGGCTGCGCACATTGAAGGAGGCAAGAGCTTTTTAAATCGCTGCGATGACTTCCTAGTCATTCATAGGCTAGTAAAACACGAATCAATGAAATATATAACTTTGATATCAGTTGATAAGATAAAAGATACAGATACAGGAGGGCAACAAACTCTGCTAGACGATTATATCTTTTGCGAATTTAACAGCGGATTAGGTTTTACTATTGCAGGCGTTAACCCATTAAAAAACATACGATGAACTCACTAGAAATATTAAAAGCCAAGATAAACCTAAAAACTACATTAATAAAGTTTAAGTCAAGCTTAGAAGAACTGCGAGAAAAACACGAACACAGAACAGACTTAATTCAATCAATGCAGGAGAGCGCTAATGACATAGAGCATTTTCACAACGTTTTTTTGCAGTTTGAAGACGAATATTATTTAGAATGTAAGGCTAATATGCGCCATCAAATAATCATTGCAGAACATAAACACGAAATAGACAAGCTTAACAAGTTAGTTGAAAATTTAAAAAAAGGAATATGAAAGTATTAAACCTGTATGCTTGTTTAGGAGGCAATCGTTTGCTTTGGGATAATTGCGAAGTAACTGCGGTAGAATTAGACGAAGAACTTGCAAGACTATATCAAGAACGTTTTCCAAATGGCAAAGTAATTGTAGCAGATGCGCACCAATATTTATTAGACCACTATAAAGAATACGACTTTATATGGTCGTCTCCACCTTGCCCAACACATAGCAGATTTAATTATTCAATGAAAACTAATAAGGTTTGGAAAATGAAATACCCGGACATGAAGCTTTATGAAGAAATAATATTTTTAGATAATTGGTTTCAAGGTAAGTATTGCGTAGAAAATGTAATACCATACTATGAACCTTTAATACCTGCAAAAAAACGAGGTAGGCATTTGTATTGGACTAACTTTAATTTACCAAGCAGCATAGGAGAAAGAAAAAATCCGCAATTAAGCAGAGGCGCATCAAAAGACATTGTAAAAAGTTTATGTTCTTATCACGATTACGATTTTTATAAATACAAAGGAAAACAAGATATAAGAAAAATTGCAAGAAATTTAGTTGATTATGTTGCTGGTCAAACTATCTTCGAAGCTGCAAGAGGAATTATAGTAAACCAAAAAAACACGAATCAATCTAAACTATTTTAATATGAAATGCCCACAATGCAGCCAAGCTATAAATTGGCAAGAACAACACGAATACGAAGACTTTAATTTAGAAGGCGAAGGCATAATAAACGTACACAACTGCACTAACATAGATTGTAACGTTGAAGAAGTTTACATATTTCAAAAAGACGATGCCACGTTGTAAAAACTGCAAAGATAAATTCGAAGCCAAGCATTTTAACCAAAAATATTGCTTTAATCCTGAATGCGTTAAAGTGTGGGTAAAATCTGCAAAGCAAAAGAATTGGAAAAAAGAAAAAAAAGAATTAAAAGAACAGCTAGAAACCGTACAAAGTTTAACTAAAAAAGCTCAAACCTATTTCAATGCATACATCAGAGCAAGAGATAAGCATAAAAATTGCGTCAGTTGCGATAAGCCCCTGGGATCTAAATTTGACGCAGGCCATTACTACTCCGCAGGAGGTTTCGGTAGCGTCAGATTCAATGAACTTAATGTGCATGGTCAATGCGTTTATTGCAATCAGCATCTCCATGCTAACTTGTTAAATTATCAGATAGGAATAGAGCAAAGAATAGGAGGCGAGGCGCTTATAGAATTGCATTCCCAGGCGCATCAAGTTAGGAAATATACAAGGCAAGAACTCAGGGATATAATAGAAACCTACAAGAAAAAAACGAAAGAAATTAAATAATTTTTGTTATATTTGTAATACATATTTAAAATTCACACTATGAAAAAATCAATTATTGAGAGATTGGCAACAATCCAAAAGGAGCTAAAAGCTCCAAAGAATCAGTTTAACAAGTTTGGTAACTACAAATACAGGTCCTGCGAGGATATAATGGAGGCGGTCAAGCCTTTATTGAATGGCTTAGTATTGAATCTTACAGATGAGGTTAAGGAAGCAGCAGGCTATATGTATGTAGAAGCTACTGCAATGATAACAGACGGAGATAAAATGCAAGCTGTAAAAGCTCAGGCAGGAATCGATCCTACTCGCAAGGGAATGGATATTGCTCAGAGTTTTGGAAGCAGCAGCTCGTGTGCTCGTAAGTATGCTTTAAACGGTTTGTTTCTTATTGACGATACCAAAGACGCAGATACTACAAACACGCATGATAAGAAGGCAGCGCCTAAAAAGAAAAAGCTTACAGATGCTAGATTTAAAGATGCTATAAAAGCGCTCCAGGATGGTAAAGTAGAAAAGGAAGCTATTACAGGCAAGTTTGAATTAAACACAGCACAATTAAAAGCCTTAGAGTTATGTTAAAAATTAGATGTTCAGCTATTGGCAAGATAATGACCAACAGCAGAAGTAAAACAGAAACGTTAAGCAAGACTACTAAAACCTATCTGCAGCAGCTAGCTTTAGAAGAGGTTTACGGAATCCGTAAAGAGTTTTCAAGTAGATACACAGATAAGGGCAACCAAGTAGAGCGCTATGGCATTGATTTATGTCAGGATGTCCTGGAACTAGGTTTACTTTATAAAAATGATGATCATTTTAAGAATGATTATTTAACAGGTACGCCTGATGTAAACACAGATAAAACTTTGCTAGATATAAAAAGCAGCTACGATGGTACGACTTTTCCATGGTTTGCTGAGGATATACCAAACAAAGACTATTTTTATCAGTTGCAGGGTTACATGGCATTGACAGGCAAGCGTAAAAGCTTGCTTTGTTATTGCTTGTTAAATACTCCTGAGCAGATTGTTGAGGATGAGATAAGGCGAGCGCATTGGCAACATCATTTGATTGATGAAAGCGAAGAGCTGAGGGCAGAGGTTGAGGCAAAGCATAACTTTGATCATATACCTGCAAAAAAACGAATTAAAGTATTTGAAGTAAGATACGATAAGGATGTAATAAAAGCCATCTATGAGCGTATAGATGAATGCAGAGAATACTACGATAAACTAATCAAAGAACTATGGGCAGAGGAAAACTCGGAGACGAAGGCAAAGTAAAAACTATCAGCGTAAGGTTAAACTTACAAGATAAATGGGATCTAGTAAAAGTTGCTAGATTTCAGGGCATAACAACATCAGAGCTTATGCGCCAAATAATAAACGAATATCTAGATAAGCAAACGCATGGCAGTTAGATTTGAAAGTAGCAAGGATATAGAAAGGGAAAAAAAGGTAATGGAGCTTATTGCAAAAGGTCAAGATTATAAAAAGCTAGGCGACTATGATTTAGATTATTTGATAACAGGCAAGGCATACATAGAAATAAAAAACTACAACAATCCAAGCTCAAAGTATTCGAATTTTATTGTATCAATTATTAAGCTTACAAAGATGCAAAAGGCAGATAGAATTTTGCCTACATATTACTTTCTAAACTTTACAGATGAACTGTACTATATTAGATGTATAGATATACAGGGAAATGTAAGGTATGGCGGAAGGGAAAAAAGAGAAGGATCCACAAATGACCAAGAGTTACTTGTATGGATGCCCAAAGAACAATTTAAAATCTATAAATAAATGGAACATACAGAATGGAGAAAGGACAATGTAATTGAAACATACATAAGTTATAGCACAATATTTGACGAAGCATTTCATCAAACAAAAATTGAAATACCTGTAAGTTTCTTAAGGTGCATGCCTTTGTATAAATGGCAATACTGCCATGAAGTTTTAATGAAACAAGATGACCTTTGCGATGGTTCTTTTTCTTGTTTTTTGTTTGATTTAGAAAACCGTTTATTTTGCGCTTGCACATTAATAAATCTTGATTTTTTAGAAAAAACAGAAAGAAAAAAGTTAATTACTCTTTTTAAAAGAAAACTAAAAAAAGAAGAACAATATCACAATACCTATACGGAAAAAGAATTTTTAGAAGCAGTAAAAAAAATAAATAAATAAATAAATGGAACAGAAAAACAACAGTGGAGCAATCTTTAAAAACGATTACAAAAAAACGGAACAGCAGCCTGATTACAAAGGCAAGGCAATGGTAGATGGTCAAATGAAGGACATGGCTATGTGGCTAAACGAATCTAAAAGCGGAGTAAAATATTTCAGCGTTAAATTCTCAGAACCTTATCAGGAAGCAGAAGCTCCAAAGCAAAGCATACCACAGGATTTACCTGCAAATGATTTACCTTTTTAGTTAATTTGTAAACCAAATAGAGAGCGCTCAGAGATGGGCGCTTTTTTTTATTGCATTTTTTTATTATATTTGTTGCGAATGAATTTATATTGGTAATCAAACCATCTATTTAGAGAGGAATAGGTGGTTTTTTTTATGCACAACTTTCTGTTGATAAATGCGTCTTACAACTATTAGAAATAAATCACTACATTTGTTTAGATACTAATCATGAGATGGCTTTCAAAAGTTGCTGAATTGCATGACGACTACATTAGAATAGTCCAAAGCTTAGGCGAGGAGTTTTACGCTGAGGATATAGTACAGGAGATGTATATAAGGCTAACAAAATACTATAAGCCTTTTAAGATTGTAAACGAAGAGGGAAAGATAAACAAGAGCTACATCTATTTAGTATTACGAGCGATTGTCTGCGATTTAAGAGCAGAAAAAAAGAAGCTGCAAAAAGTACCGCTAGAATACATTGATAAGATGGGAGTAAATTACGAATACATATCCAAAGGCGAAGCGGAGTTTAATCTAGAACTCAGAATGCGTAAAGAGATGAATACATGGGAATGGTTTGACGAGTTGCTGTTTAAAGTTTACAGAGACTCAGGAATGAGTATGCGGCAGATAGCTGCAGAAACAGGAATAAGCACAAAGACAATATTCTACTCTATCAAGAAATCAAAAGAGAAGCTAAAGGAAAACATCGCAGAGGATTACGAGGATTATATAAAC
>Ga0070748_1001135_pt1 | contig 12459 bp, 14 predicted proteins | sample VirMetDEL_Nov_12_FD_77015 | JGI IMG/M metagenome (GOLD analysis project Ga0070748, IMG submission 77015) | Aqueous microbial communities from the Delaware River and Bay under freshwater to marine salinity gradient to study organic matter... | ecosystem: Environmental > Aquatic > Marine > Coastal...
CCTTTACTAATTCTCTTTTCTTCATACATACTAGCAATGCTTTGATTTTCAGGACATCTTTTAAGTTGTTTAAAAACAGCTCCTGAACTTACAAAACCAGTTTGTAGAACTTTAAAATACACCCCACACATGCTTGTATTCCAAAATTGCTTTACGATGGCCATATCATTAAACCGAACCCCTAATTTCATACAAGGATTTCTCGATTTTGTGACCTCTAGGATACATTCACCTACTTGAAAAGTATCTCCAACAAAAGTTTTGGTTTCATCCAAATCATCAATGGTTAAATTTTCTCCAAACATGCCTAATTGCCAATCCAATTGCGGATATAATTTTTTCCAATATGCATAATGCTTTAAAGAATATCCATAAATTGCTTGGTCTATACCTCCATGATTTTCTCTATCACAAATAGCATCTCCTCGCACATCTTCTAAATCCAAAAAAATAGGTTCATTTACTGGAAACTTAAAAATTCCAGTACTTACTAATTTCCCTTTCCAGTCGATTTCTCTTTTTTTTCCAATATTGGTTGAAATGATTTTCATTTTACTTTTTTTTTACTTTAAGTGATTTTTCTATCCTATCGAGCGAAGTCGAGATAAAATAAAAATGGTAACGAAATGTTATTTGTTTTCGATGCAAAAATCTTAAAATAGAAGTTCACTCGAACTGACTTTTAGTATTCTTTGATTAAAAAATTCTGCAAAACATCAGCAATTTTTCTATTATCTGATAATTGTGGAATTTTATTTTGACCTCCAAACTTCCCAATCGACTTCATATAGGCATGAAATCCACCTTTCTGTACCTTTTTAATAACAAGGGGCCTTAAGACCTTTCCAGCGATTAAATCTTGATAATAAATGTTTTGAGCCTGCATAGAGGCATCTACTTTTAAAGAAAAATCTTCAAGTGATTCTGGTGCCGTTTCAAACTCAATAAACCATTCATGATATGGCAATCCATTAGTCGGATTTACTTGAGGTGCCACGGTAAATTCACTAATATCGATAGTGGTTCCTTCTATAGCTTCTTGAAGCGCCCTCTCTACTTCTTTTCCAATGACATGCTCACCAAAGGCAGAAATAAAGTGTTTTATCCTTCCTGTTACTCTTATTCGATAAGGACTCAATGAAGTAAACTCAATGGTATCTCCAATATTATAACCCCACAATCCAGCGGTTGTATTTAAAATAAGCACATAATTAACCCCCAATTGCACGTCTTTTAATGAGATTCGATTGGGGTTCTCATTATAAAACTCGCTCGCTGGTATAAACTCATAAAAAATTCCACTATCCAATTGCAATAGCATCCCTTTCGCTTTTTGACTGTCTTGATAGGCAATAAACCCTTCAGATGCAGGATACAATTCTATATAATCGATCTTCTTTCCAATTAAGGTTTCAAATTTGTTTTTATAGGGCTCAAAATTAACCCCTCCATAAATGAAAAAATTAAAGTTCGGAAAAATTTCAGAGACTTTTTCACCAGTTTTGGCAATAAGTTTTTCAAAATACATTTGCACCCAAGAAGGAATGCCACTAATCACTGTCATGTTTTCATGTATCGTTTCTTCTACAATTGCATTGACCTTTTTGTCCCAATCTTCTATACAGTTAGTCTCCCAACTAGGCAACCTGTTTTTAAGTAAATAATTAGGTACATAATGCGCTACGATACCACTTAGCCTGCCCAACTGAATGCCATTTTTATCTTCTAAAACAGGGCTTCCTTGTAAAAAAATCATTTTCCCATCTACAAAACTTGCATCCTTTTTTTCTGCGATATAAAACAAAAGCGCGTTTCTAGCAGCCTTAATATGTGTTGGCATCGATTCTCTGGTAAGTGGAATGTATTTAGCGCCAGAAGTTGTCCCAGAAGTTTTTGCAAAATACAGTGGTTTCCCAGGCCACAAAACATCTTTCTCTCCTTGTATAACTCTATCAACATAAGGTTTTAAACCTTCATAATCACAAACTTGCACTCGCTTTTTAAAATCATCATAATTTGCAATGTTTTTAAATTCATGATCCTTCCCAAAGGCGGTATGTTTGGCTTTTTCTATAAGGTTCTTAAATACCTTATCTTGGGTTTGAACAGGATTATTAACCCACTTATAAACGCGATGTGTTGTCCATTTTGCAAAAGGTATGGCAAAAAATGATTTAAGACTCATTATTGAAAATCAATATAATTGGACGGGTTTACTGGATATCCGTTGTACCATAATTCAAAATGCAAATGAGGTCCTGTACTTAACTCTCCAGTAGAGCCCACACTAGAAATAGCTTCTCCAGATTTCACAAAATCACCTTGTTGTTTTAACAAAGCTCCGTTGTGCTTATACACAGAAATAAAACCATTCGAGTGATCAACAATAATTACATAACCTGTTTCTGCAGTCCATTCAGAAAAAACAACAGTTCCATCCTCAATAACCTTAACCGGTGTTCCAGTAGTTGCAACGATATCAATGGCAAAATGTTTATTTTCCGAATCAAAATTCTGAGTTACATTTCCCGTTATCGGAGCAAAAAAGACCACATCTATTTTAGATGAAGCTTTGTCAAATAATGGGAATCGATCCTTACTGTCTACCTTTTCTCGAAACAAAGAATCTTCCCTGGTCGCATTGAGTTTTTTAATATCAAAAGTACTTGGAGTTGGGTTCTGCTTGATGGAGTCAAAATTTACTTGCGCTACAGTTTGATCTCCTGTTAAAACAGGAATAAGAGCCTGAGTATAGCTTTCTATAATTTGCAAACGCTGCTTTAGAGAATCCGTTTCATACAATAAATCTGACGCTTCCTTTTTTAATTGGGTAGAAGAATATCCCGGAATATATTCTCTTATAGGTGTGTATGCAATTAATACTGTGGTTCCTGCAATTAACAAAATTGAAAATATACCACTGACAACAAAAATATTTAACCGTGAAAGTTTAATAGAAAAACGTTCTTCAAAGGTTTCTTCATTTAAAACAACCATCCGATATTTGTTGGTTATTTTTTGTCTGAAGTTTATTTTTTTCCTTGTTCTGTTTGCCACTTTTCAACTATTAGAATTACACAAATATACAACGAAATATTACTGAATCTATTTTCTGTAAAAATTCATTTGATCGATATACTCCCAAACTGACGCTGTTAACAGAGGTTGAACGTTTTTTTGTTGGCGAATCCCTTTTCGAATTAGTGTTGATGAAATTTCTATGATTGGGGCATCAACCTTAAAAATTCTTGGATGATTCATTATAGAAGTCGATGATGTACCCTCTGAAATTCTGGGATATACATAAATTGCATGATGCTCTAAAATCGTTTCGAAATTTTTCCACTTGTGAAATCCATTCAAATTGTCTTCACCCATAATCAAGCAAAACTCATGTTGTGGATAGCACTCAGAAATATGAGCTAAGGTATGAACTGTATAGTTGGGCTGAGCTAGTTTAAATTCAATATCTGAAGGTTTTAAATGCTGATAAGGTTCTGTTGCTCGGAAGACCATCTCAAATCGATGGTGATTGTCTAATAAGGTCTTTTTCTTTTTAAAAGGATTGTGGGGTGTCACCACCATCCAAACTTCTTCTAGGTCTGAATATTCCACCATATGATTGGCGATAATCAAATGACCCACATGGATTGGGTTAAAAGTGCCAAAATACAATCCAATTTTCATATCTTAGTCTTTGTTTAAAAAAGCTCCTACTAGTTCTTCTGCCTCTTTGAAGGCCACTTCAAGATCATAATTCTTAATAATTTTATCAAACTGCGGAGCTGTTGCCAACTCTATAGATGCCTTGGCGATTCGCATGTTGATTTTCTCTTCACTTTCTGTTTTTCTCTTTTTTAATCGAATTTTTAATTCGTCAATGCTCGGAGGTTTTACAAAAACAGCCAAGGTTTGCTCCGGAAACTTCTTTTTTATTCGCAACCCACCAGCCACATCAATATCAAAAATTACATGTTTCTTTTTAGCCCAAATGCGTTCTACCTCACTTTTTAAAGTTCCATAAAAATTATCGCGATACACCTCTTCCCATTCCAAAAACTCATCTTTTTTAATATGCTTTTTAAAATCTTCTAAACTGATAAAATAATAATCTCTCCCATCTACTTCTTCTCCTCTTGGTTCTCTAGAAGTTGCAGAAACAGAAAACTCTAACTGAAATTGTTTTTGCTTCAGCAAATGTCTCACTATGGTTGTTTTACCCGATCCTGAGGGCGCAGAAAAAACAAATAATTTTCCTTTAAAATCTTTCATAAATACTGTTTTGGGTACTTGATAATACCTTAATCCTCATCTGATTATCAGCTACAATACGTTGAGTATTTGCTCTTTAATTTGTTCTAATTCATTTTTCATTTGAATCACTGCTTTTTGCATTGGTGCATAATTTGCTTTTGATCCAGTGGTATTTATCTCTCTTCCCATTTCTTGAACAATAAAACCTAATTTTTTACCATTGGACTCAGCGCCATCCAATTCTAAAAGGAAATAATCCAAATGATTTGCCAAACGCACTTTCTCTTCATTAATGTCCAACTTCTCTAAATAATAGATCAATTCTTGTTCAAAGCGATTCTCATCGAGTTCTACTTTTAAATCGGCAATGGCCTTTTGCAATCGTGCTTTTACATGAGCTATTCGTTCCTCGTCAAGCGCTTTTACTTCTTCTAGGTAGCTGTAGATATTTTGAATTCTCATTCTAAAATCAAGCTCCAAAGAAGCGGCTTCATCAATTCTGTATTGTGTAATGTCTTTTAATGCTTCATCAATTCCCGCATCAATTAATTGCCATTCTTCTTCATCCAATTCTTCGCGTTCCGTTTTTAAAGCATCAGGCATTTTAATAGCCATTTTCAGCAATTCCATTTCTGAAAGTTCTTTGTCTGATAAAACAGTGCGCAAATCATCCATATATAGTTGTATGATTCGGCTGTTTACTTTTGTGCTAGTTTCATCTGAAGTCATTTCTACATAAATAGAAAAATCTACTTTACCTCGAACCAGACTTGCTGCTATTTTTTTTCGAACATCTAGTTCCTTTTCTTTGTAATAAGAAGGAATTCGAACATTTAAATCGAGGCTTTTGCTATTCAAAGACTTTACTTCGATGCTTACTTTTTTGGTCGGCAATTGCAAAACGCACTTACCATAACCCGTCATGGATTGAATCATTCTCTATTTTTTATAAAGACACAAAGGTACATATTATTTGCTGATTTTTATCTTTTGAAGACTTTGGGACCATCCGTCTTTCTTCATAAATAAATTCTTATTTTTACCCACCTAAAAGAGCCCTATTTTGCCAAAAACTCAACATATCCTTGTAATTCGTCTATCTGCCATGGGTGACGTAGCAATGACTGTTCCTGTATTGAGATCCCTAATTTCCCAGCACCCGAACACCAAGATCACAATGCTTTCGAAAGGTCATTTAGCGCCTGTATTTGAACCTCTTAAATCCGTTGAGTTTTTTGAGGCAGATGTTCAAGGAAAACACAAAGGTTTTTTAGGCATTTGGAAATTGTTTCGTCAGTTACAAATTGAAGATATTACTCATGTTGCAGATTTACACAATGTTTTGCGGTCTAAAGTTCTTCGATTCTTTTTTAATCTATCGGGAATAAAAGTAGCCTATGTAGACAAAGGCAGGGAAGAAAAAAAGGCGCTGACAAGAGTTAAAAATAAAATATTTAAACCCTTAAAAACTACTTTTCTACGTTATGCAGACGTTTTTTATTCCTTAGGTTTTCCTGTAGACATATCAACACCAATTGCAATAGAAAAAAAGGAACTATCTGATAAAATTATAGAAATCACAGGTAAAAAAACTACTAAAAAATGGCTTGGAATAGCGCCATTTGCACAATATGACTCTAAGACCTATCCTCTCGATTTAATGGAAGAGGTACTTAAAAATCTATCCTTACATTACCAATTATTTTTATTTGGGGGAGGTAAAAAAGAAATTGACATTTTAACCAAAATAGAGAAAAACTTCCCAAACACAATTTGTGTCGCTGGAAAAATGAATTTAAGAGAGGAACTTCAATTAATTGCCCACTTAGACCTTATGCTAGCCATGGATTCTGGCAATGCTCATTTTGCTGCAATGCAACAGATTAAAACCGTTACTTTATGGGGCGTTACACATCCATACGCCGGCTTTGCTCCTTTTAATCAACCTGCAGATTATTGTATTTTGCCTGATTTGAACCACTATCCAAACATCCCTTGCTCTGTCTATGGCAATAAAGTTTGCGAAGGTTACGAGTCTTGCATGAGAAGCATAGCACCTACTGCTGTCGTTCAAAAAATCATAACTGTTTTAACTGATAATTAAGTACCTTTGATTAAATACTAGCTGCCATGAAAGTTCATCATATTGCTGAAAACAATTCAATTCTAAATAAATTTATTGCAGAAATTAGAGATGTCTCTATTCAAAAAGATTCATTGCGTTTTCGAAGAAATATAGAACGAATTGGTGAAATTTTAAGTTATGAACTTAGCCAGCAGTTAAGCTTTCATTCAAAAACAACCACCACTCCTTTAGGAAATAAAAAAGCTTCTTTTATTAAGGACGAACTGGTTATTGCCTCAGTATTAAGAGCTGGTTTGCCCTTGCACCAAGGAATACTAAATTATTTTGATGACGCAGAAAATGCATTTATTTCGGCCTATAGAAATCATCCTAACAACGATGCCGATTTTGAAATTGTTGTAGAATATTTTGCAGCACCTTCGCTTGATCACAAAACTGTATTATTGGCGGACCCTATGCTAGCAACAGGTCAATCATTGGTGGCGGTTTATGAAGCCTTAAAAAAACATGGAACTCCGAAACAAATTCATATCGTCGCTGTAATCGGAGCCAAAGAAGGAATTGACTTTATTAAAAAACACTTTCCTGAAAACACCCATTTATGGATTGCTACTATTGATGATGCGTTAAACTCAAAGGGCTATATTGTTCCTGGGCTTGGAGATGCTGGTGATTTGGCTTTTGGTCCTAAACTATAAAATGCACACTAATAGAATAGCCTAAAAACAGTAATAAAACGAAATCAATCATCCATTTCCGTTTTACAAATTGCAACCAATTGGCAAGAATAATGCTTATTGGAATAAAAATAGCCATCAACTCTGCCCCATCCCTCTTCTTAAGTAACAAAACAAAGCCAGTGGCCACGATAAGGTGAAATAATAACAAGGCCCAACTTCTTTTAAATTTATTGTTTACAGAAAAGATTTTAGGCGTTCTTGCTAGTATAGATATTAAGAGTATTAAAGAAATAAATGCCAAACTCAATTTATAAAAAGCTGTATTATAACTGCTAAAATCATAGCTTGTAGTAAATTCAAATAAGGAGTTAAAATAAGTCATTCGATCTACAAAAAAACTGTACGTAAAAAATAAAAAAATTGGTGATAGCATTCCTAAAATTGGAATAAGGAGTGTTCTTACTGAAATCTCATAAAAAAGAAAAACCGCTGCATAAATCATTAAGAAAAACACCAAAGAGAAGGGCTCCAAAATAAAAGCAACCCCCAACCAAAGACCAGCATCAAATAATTTTGCTAAAATATTATTTGGTTTTCGAATGCTATAAATTTTCCTCAAGGCAAACAAAATTAAAACCTCAACCAATAAATTATTTGCATTGACCAAGGTATTTGATAGGGTTCCTAAAAAGATGATTAAGAGCAAAAATGCATATAAGTTGTCACGGGTTAATTTATTTTTAATAATAATAAAATTGAACAAAAATAAAAACAGCGCAAACAATAAGAACATGAGCAGCTTAGGCAGTGTTAAAACCTCTTTTTCAACTCCTTCCACAACTGTAAATTGGGCAATTAAAAAGTAGATTAGAAACAAAGCTCCAATAATTATAAAATTAACTGGTTTTGATTTGCCGAAAAAATTGGCTAGCATCATTTGTTTTTATATTTTTGCAGTGTAAATATACTTAAGTTATGATAGCTAGCAATATTTTTAGACTCATTGGAGATTTTTTTACTTGGGCTTTCGGTCCTTTTCAAGCCTTGCGCTTAAGTGACCTAAGTTGGTGGGCCTCTAATGTGGTTAACTGGATTTTTATTTTAATCGGTTTGGTTTTATTCGCCTACTGGATGAAAGAATCAAAACGCTTTCTTAATGAAGGTACCGAAGATTCTGCGGAATAATTTTTAAGCTTGGGAAGTAAAAATAAACTCAAACGTTTTAATGAAAATGAAACGTTTTCGAATGTCATTCAGCCAAAAAGAGATGAACTTTTAAATGGGTTCCCTCTTAAAGGAGAGTGGCATACTTTTTTTAAAAATGATCATCCGATTGTTTTAGAATTAGGCTGTGGAAAAGGGGAATACACCATTGCACTAGCTCAAAAAAATTCAGAAAAAAATTTTATTGGCATCGACATTAAAGGTGCGCGTTTTTGGCGTGGAGCTAAAACCGCCCTTGAAGATGATTTGCCAAATGTTGCCTTCATCAGAACCCAAATAGAGTTGGTTGATTTATTATTTGCTCAGGGTGAAATAGACGAAATCTGGATTACTTTTCCAGATCCTCAAATAAAATACAAACGAACCAAACACCGATTGACCAATTCGGCATTTTTAAAAAAATACCACGGCATTTTGAAAAAAGATGGCTTGGTCAATTTAAAAACTGACAGCGAATTTATGCACGGTTATACCTTAGGCCTATTGCATGGAGAGGGTCATGAAATATTGCATTCAAATCATGATGTATACAAAAACGTGTATAGTCCTGAAGAAGTTACTGGTACCCAAACTTTTTATGAAAAACAGTATTTAGAAAAAGGAAAACCGATAACTTACATCAAGTTTAGAATCAATTACAAATAGAATCAATGATTTTGCTGACTTTTTTAATGGGACTTATAACATCATATTTAGGTTCTATAACGCCCAGCATGCTTAATATAACGGCTATGAAATTGCGTTTTGAGCAAGGCAAAAAAAAGGCAATTCGCTATGCTGCCGGCGTCTCTATCATTGTTGTTTTTCAAGCCTATATCGGCTTGTTAATCTTAACGGTATTGCACAAATATCCCAATATATTAGACCAAATTCAATATGTTATCGTAGTTGTTTTTGCTGCTTTATCCATTTACTTTTTTCGAAAATCAAAGCAAGAAAAAAAAGAACGGCTTGATAGTAATCTCCAAAAAAAGAACAAGAATAGTTTTTTAATTGGCCTCACTTTATCTAGTATCAATATGTTTGCAATTCCCTTCTTCTGTGGAATTGGAACTTTATTAGATCTCTATAATTGGTTAGATTTTGAGGTATTTACAATGTTTGTTTTTTCTATTGGTTCTAGTATTGGGACTTTTTTGATTTTATATCACTACATCCTTTTAGCACAAAAAATACAACCTCGACTCCAACAATACACCCATTATTTTAATTATATTCTAGGGGGACTAACAGGATTTTTAGCGCTGTTTACCTTTTTTAAATTGTTGTAAAATTTCGCTATGGAAAAATCAGAAAATTTTTTTGAAAAATGCTACCAAGTGGCTCGCTTAATTCCTTATGGTCGAGTGACCAGCTATGGAGCTATTGCTCGCTACTTAGGTGCTGCTCGATCTGCTAGAATGGTCGGATGGGCAATGAATAACTCTCACAATCAAAAGCACGAGATTCCTGCACATCGGGTGGTTAACCGAAAAGGATTGCTCACCGGTAAACATCATTTTGACGGCACCAACCTTATGCAGCAATTATTAGAAAATGAAGGGATTATAGTTGTTGATAATCAGATCCAGAATTTAGAGGAAGTGTTTTGGGATCCAAGCACTGAATTAAATAAAAACAGTCAATAATTTTCTTCTATAGGATCATCAATAATCATCATCTATCTGCTTTAATATCTGAACTGTAAATACTATCTTTGTTCTTTAGAATCAAACTAATTAAAAATTAATTTTAGAGCGAGAACCTAGTTGAATTTTGCAAATAAAAGCAAACGCTATTAGTTTCAAATGACATATACTACTATGAGTTTTACAAAGCAAGACATTTATACAGCTTTAGAAAGCATTACTGCACCAGGCGAAGGAAAGAGCCTTATTGAAAATAAAAACATTAACAATGTCGTCGCTTTTGGCAATGAGGTAATCATAGATGTGACCATCAGCAACCCTTCATTTCAAGCCAAAAAGAAAGTTGAGAGCGATATAAAAAAAGTAATCCATCAAAAAATTAATGAAACTATTGATGTAAAGGTGAATGTCAAAGTTGAAGTTCCTGCCAAAGAAAATCCAAATCAAATAAAAGGGAAAGAAATCCCAAACATTAAAAATATCATTGCAATTGCCTCAGGTAAAGGGGGAGTCGGAAAATCTACAATTACTGCTAACACTGCTGTTTCATTGGCGAAAATGGGCTTTCGAGTAGGTGTGTTAGATGCTGATATTTATGGTCCTTCCATGCATTTAATGTTCGATGTGGAAAATGAAAAACCAATTTCGGTAAACGTTAATGGTCGATCTAAAATGAAGCCTATCGAGAGTTATGGTGTAAAATTATTGAGTCTTGGTTTCTTTACCAACCCCAACCAAGCCGTTATTTGGCGTGGTCCTATGGCTTCTAAAGCCTTAAACCAACTAATTTTTGATGCAGATTGGGGTGAGTTAGATTTTTTACTTATTGATTTACCTCCTGGTACCGGAGATGTACATTTATCAATTGTACAAGCCTTGCCAATTAATGGTGCGGTTGTGGTGAGTACACCGCAAAATATTGCCTTGGCAGATGCTAAAAAAGGTGTGGCCATGTTTCAACAAGAAAGCATCAATGTTCCAGTGCTTGGGATCGTAGAAAACATGTCTTTCTTTACACCCGAAGAGCTCCCAGACAATAAATACTATATCTTTGGAAGAGATGGGGCTAAAAATTTAGCTCAAGACATACAAACTCAATTTTTAGGAGAGATTCCTTTGGTTCAAAGTATCCGTGAGGCAGGAGATGTTGGTCATCCAGTGGCTTTGCAAAATAATACTCCGTTAGAAAAAGCCTTTTCAGATATTACTAAAGAAATGCTGACTCAATTATTAAAACGAAATGAAAATCTGCCACCAACAGAAGTTGTTAGAATTACAACGATGAGTGGCTGTAGCGCTAAATAACAAAAATCATGACTGCACAAGAAACAACAAACAATGTAGAAAAAGCACTCGAAGAAATTCGTCCTTTTTTGCTTAGTGATGGTGGTAATATTAAATTATTGTCCATTGAAAATAATATTGTACGAGTTCAATTAGAAGGCGCTTGCACCGGCTGTTCAGTCAATCAAATGACGCTAAAAAACGGTGTAGAAGCAACCATTAAAAAATATGCACCCCAAATAGAAGAAGTAATCAATGTTGCCTAACTGATAAAAATCAGCTTTTATTTTTTAAACAGCACGTATATTTACTCGAATTTTTTGCAAATGATAACCACAGATATACTCATTATAGGCGCAGGCCCTACAGGATTATTTACTGTTTTTGAAGCAGGATTGTTAAAATTAAGATGTCATTTAATTGATGCTTTGCCACAAGCAGGTGGTCAATGTTCTGAGATTTATCCAAAAAAACCCATTTATGACATTCCGGCCTACCCAGAAATTTTGGCTGGTGATCTTACTGATAAGTTACTCGAACAAATAAAACAATTTGAACCTGGTTTTACCCTCGGGGAGCGTGCAGAAACCATTGAAAAACAAGAGGATGGTAGTTTTATAGTAACTACCAACAAAGGAACACAACACAAAGCACCCATCGTTGCTATTGCAGGAGGTTTGGGAAGTTTTGAGCCGCGTAAACCACCAATCCCCCAAATTGAAAAATTTGAAGATAATGGTGTTGAATATATGATTCGTGAACCTGAATTGTATCGCAATAAAAATGTGGTAATTTCTGGAGGTGGTGATTCTGCCTTGGATTGGTCCATATTTCTAACAGATATTGCAAAAAGTGTAACGTTAATCCATCGAAGAAACGAATTTAGAGGAGCTTTGGATTCTGTAGAAAAAGTTCAAGAGCTAAAAAATAGTGGCAAAATAAATTTAATTACCCCCGCTGAAGTTATCGATATTGTGGGAGACTCAAAATTAACCGGTGTGGTCGTAAAACAAAATGACACAGACTTTGTTTTAGAAGCTGACCATTTTATTCCTTTGTTTGGTCTATCGCCAAAACTTGGACCGATAGCAAATTGGGGATTGGAAATTGAAAAAAATGCCATCAAAGTGAACAATGCCTTGGATTACCAAACGAATATCCCAGGTATTTATGCCATTGGTGATGTAAACACCTATCCAGGAAAATTAAAATTGATTTTATGCGGCTTTCACGAAGCTACCTTAATGTGTCAAAGTGCCTTTCAACGCATTTATCCTGATAAAAAATATGTAATGAAGTATAC
>Ga0070748_1001136_pt1 | contig 12454 bp, 13 predicted proteins | sample VirMetDEL_Nov_12_FD_77015 | JGI IMG/M metagenome (GOLD analysis project Ga0070748, IMG submission 77015) | Aqueous microbial communities from the Delaware River and Bay under freshwater to marine salinity gradient to study organic matter... | ecosystem: Environmental > Aquatic > Marine > Coastal...
ATGTATAAGTTTCTCCTTTATATTTTTGTTGTATTTTATTTCTAGCCCAACAAGTACCTTTAGTTTTAGTATAGTCAACATCTATAATAGTAAACCTTTTATCATCTCTATACTTATCTATATCTGAGTTAAATTTATCTTCTTTACTGTATTGAAAACAAATACATATATGTAAGTTATCAGGTTGTTGTGCTTGTTTAAGCAAGTCATCTAAAGTAGGTCCTAATTCAGGATCTCTATAAGATGCCATTTGTATAAAAATTGTTTCTTTATTTCTGCCCATTTGTATCCTCTATAAGGTTTTGTATTTGTTTAAAGATAATATCTATCCTTTCTTCAAACTCTTCCCATGTTAAGTTTTCTTTCTCCATTGGTATGTTTATTATATATAGCTACCTAAAACCTTTAAACCTACCGGGTTTACCAATAAGGTAAGTATTTTTTTTCAGAAGATCAACTATTTACTAAACTTTTACGATATTCGTAATAAAACCCATATTTTGTTAAATTATTCGGAAAAAGGTCTATTTTATTTGTTGGTTCGGTTTTTTCTTGCTATATTATAATATAAGATCAAGTTAAACGTAATAAAAATAACAATGAATACAAGTACAATCCTAGAGAAGATATACCAAATAGAAGCTATCTTATTAAGTATAAAGAGAGAGTTAGATAATAATACTACTATAAGTAATACTAATAGTACTGGATTAAATACCTTAAGTAATAAACCTAAGTTATATCCTAAGAGTAGTAAACTTATAGAAAGACTATTAGACTTAAATACTAATCAGAAAACAGAAGCATTCTTAAGTAGTTTAATAAATAATAATTATACTACTATTACTTTAGGTCAGAAAAAGGTTATAGACGAATTATGTATTCAACTAAACCTAAACCCAGATGACTACAAAGATATGCAGTAAGTGTGATAAAGACTTACCACTAGATAATTACTATACTATACTAAATAAGAGAGGTAAAAGTTATACCTATACTTATTGTAGAAAATGTCATTACCAAAAAATGACCAAACGTACTTCAGCTCAATGGAGAAAAGATAATCCTAAGAAATGGAGTAAAGCAGCATATAAAGCTCTTTATGCTTGGTATGGAAGAATGAATAAAGGAGTATATCTACTAATAACTACAAAAGGTTTATATGTAGGTGCTTCAGATAAGATAAGAGCAAGAGTAATGCAACATAATGGTAATCAACCAGGTAATGTTCAAGCTAAAGGAGCTAAAGTAATTACTTGGTTTACATTAGAAAAAGTATCTAATAGAAAAGAAAGATTTGCTGCAGAGCAAAAATGGATAAAGAGATTAAGACCTGCTTTAAATCAAAAAACAGGACCAAAGTCTAAATAATTTAAAAGGGTAAAGACAAAGTTACGGACGAAAAGGTTATGTTAGTCTTTGCCTTTTTTTATTTTATTTACAATACGTTGGAAGCACCATGCTCCTAAAGCTCCGAAGAAACCTAAAAGTATTGCCATTATTAAATCTTGGAAGTGTAAAAAACCTATTGAACCAGAGGAAAAGAATCCTGCTAATTGGTATTCAGTAGTACTATATGGATTCATATATATGTATATATTTATATATTAGGCTTTCTTAGCCTGAATTAGTTTATCGGAAAAGAAACCTTCTATACTGAAACCCTTTACTGTTTTATTTTTTACTAACTCCCATATATCTTCATTCTCTATTTGGTAAGTACCAACCCATGTACCTTCTGGGAATTCAAAGCCATACTTTCTAGACTTATCGTTAAACGAATCATCTACTATCCAAGTTTCTGCCATAAAACCTTCTACAGGTTGGTTTGGATCATGCTCTAAGTTCATTTTATCTAGCAATTTATTCTTCATCATCTTCTCAGATATTTGCTTGATAGTATCTCTAGAAAAGTATACAAAGTATTCGTTACCTTCTTCGTCGTATCTTTTTATAAGTTTATCAGGAATCATTAACGCTCCAGTTACTCTTTGCTGATCTGTATCTAAAGCAAACTTGTATCCATCGTTTTTCCCTGTGATAGAGAATGTCTCTCTAAAGTTCTTTTGATTTGACTGTTCTTCTCTACGAATAGTTTTTAACTTTCTCTGAGCCCATGCTACTCCTTCGTCACCACCCCATGCATCCCACATAAGTTTACCACATCCCTAACCATAAGGTGTACCACTGTTTCTTCTGTGTCTTTCAAATGCAGCCATTCTTGCTATAGTATCTTCAGATATAGGCTCTCTTTTTGCTAACTGGTTAGCTCTTTGTTTACCTACTGGTGTACCACATGAACCCCATCCTTCTTTTTCAACCCACTTGAGAGCTCTTTTAGCATTATTAGTTGCTGCTTGAGGGTAATCTGTATAACTAGCAAATGCTTCTGGTTGTTGAGAGTGTGTAAATATTTTACCATTACCTCCCATACCCTCATGGTTTATACAGTAGTAATATAATTCATTTGGAGTGTCGTCAGTTATTTGTAGATATAGCTTATTACCCATTACAGCTACACCTTTATTATATTCTCTTCCTCCACCCCATATTCCATCTTTAGTTAAACTAACTCTTAAGTCATGAGTTAAGTTTGATTCGTTTGTTTGGTCAAAACAATAAGTATTACCTACAACTAAATGTAAGTCTGGAGTTAATTCACCGTTTATAACATACTTTTTACCTTCTGCAGTCTTAACTACAGATACATCAAAATGCTTTTCATGCTCACTATAAGACCTTGTAGGATGGTTAGCATAATCTGGTAAAGTAGAAACGTCTATGTCAAACGAGTCATAACAGATCGCTAAAGCTTGATCTTCTGGAAATCCTTCCGACCTTAAAACAGGTAAACACCTGCCTATATAATCATCTCTACTCTCACCAGATATTCTCTCTACAAATTGATCTTTGAAAGAATGCTTTATAAGCTCAAATGTTATTAGTTCATCTAAGTCTTGGTCTTTAAATGCATAAAAATCTGACTCTATTGCTGGTGACTCAACAAGTGCGACTGCATCAAATCCTGATATCCTGTCTAACTCGTCTATTATTAACTCGATTATTTTCATATTATTAAATAGGTTTAAGAACCGAACGTTCTTCTTGTTTGTATTTTAGCCTCTGCCTCTGCAGCCGATCTTGTATCTCCTGCTACCACATAAGCTTGAACCATTGGTTGTGCCGGGTCTATTTGAGGTACCTGCTGCTCTGCAGCTACTACACTATCCTGTATCTGTGTCGGTGATATATTACCTCCAGATGTAACACCTCCGCCTCCTCCAGGAACCTGTACTTCGTTTATTTTTTTAACTGCTGTTAAACCAGCGGCTATTATAGCAGCAACTGCTGGTATCTTAGCAATTGTAGGTAGCGTTTCATCTTTTATTACTTGTGAAGCCCCTAAATACGTATTAATTAATGCTGATGCTGAAGCTAATGCTTTACCTTCTGCTGTCTCTCTACCTACTACATCACCTAATACTGAAAATGCAGCAGCCGATGCTCCTAAAGCACTATTTCTTTCCTCTTCTGCCTCTGCTTGATCTATTGTTTGCTGTGCTGCTTCTTTACTTGCTTTTTTAGCTTGAATTTGAGCCAACTTCTCTTTTGTAAGAAGGTCTGTTTTTATCGCTAAAGCAGTACCGTATTTTTCAATCCCAGCAACACCTCTTTCGTTAATCTCAGTTGCTACTTCAGCTTCTTCTCTTTGACTAGCAAGTTGTAAACCCTTCCTCTCCATCTGAAGAAGCATTAACGCAGTCTCAGCAGCATACAACTCATCCACCTTATCTTCTTCTCCTTTCAGTAACTCTATTCTTTTTAATTGCAGCTGCTCTTGTAACGCCAACAACTTTACCGCATCATCCCCTCTTTGCTCTCCTAACGCTATCTCTCTTTCAAGTGATTTTATTTTATCATTAGTAGCCTCCTTAGTCTTCCTGGCTGCTATCTCTATATCAGTCTCTGCTAAACCAACTGCCTGAGCAGCATCAACTACTTTTTCTTTAACCTTACCCCATAAACTACTAATACCATCTATAAGCTTTCCAACAGCTGGAAATCTTTCAGATATCATATCAGCAAACTTTTTAGCAGCTTTAGTAACACTCTCCCAGTTAGCAACTAACAACCCTATAGCTACAGCAAAAGCCCCTACACCTGTAGCAATTAAAGCACCTCTAGTAGTTTTACCAAAAGCAAGAGCAGCCTTACCGGCTGTAGCAAATGCTGGACCTACTTTAGACATACCCTCAACCATGTCCTTAATACCTATACCAGCAGCAATAGCTGATGCAGCTTTCTTTTCAAACTCACCAAACTTTTCTGACTCTACTCCTAATAAACCTAAACCACCAACTACAGTATTTAAAGTACCTGAGAATACCATAGCAGCTCCATTAGCAGCATCTATCTTCTTCTCCATAGTAAAACCTTCTATTTCTTTATTGGTTTTAAGTATCTCTTTGTTTAAAGATTGAGCTTGCTTAGTTAAGTTTTTAAAAGCCTCACTATTTCTATCGACCTGTTTTAACTCTTCATTAACCTCAGCCAATTGGTTTTCTAACTGACCAAGAGTCTTAGTGTTAACGTTAATGTCGATATTATATGTTTTGGTTGCCATATTATTAAATAGTTTCTAGTTTATATGTTATTCACAATCCGGACAACTCGTTGGACCTGCAGTTCTAGTTCCATTTACAAACGTGTAGTATGTTGCTCCTCCTACTCCACCTCCTGTTTCAGTAACATACCATGTTCCAGATTTACCTGTTGTACATCCACTATCTGAGTATAAGAATGTTGACGCAGCTACTGTTGTTGCATTAAACCTTTCTGTTTCTTCATCTATACAACATGCATCATGTATGTCTGTAGAAATACCTACAGTATTAGCATAACACAGCGGTGATGGTGAAGGTGTTGGTGTTGCACCTGGTGATTGTGTTGGTGTCGGTGTAGGTGACTTAGTAGGAGATACTGTTGGTGTAGGCGTTGGATTTGCAGCCACACAAGCATCACAATCTACATAAACATTTATATAGTCATTACTATTAGTAGATGACGTTGTTTCGTCAATTTCATAACACCCATCAGGCATTAATACTATATCATTAGGTCCTACCCCACTACCAAATGTTACTCTAATATTAGAATATGCTCCTCCTGTTCCTGCACTTGGACAAGCAGTTAGAGTATAGAAACTATAACCAGTTGACGGTGAAGGTGTAGGTGTTACACTAATTGTCGGTGTTACCGTAGGTGTTACACTTATTGTAGGCGTAATACTTATTGTAGGAGTAATACTAATAGTAGGTGTTGGAGAAGGAGGTATCGCAGATGTTGAAGGTGTTGGTGATACTGGTGTTCCTCCACTTGTAGTAGGAGATGGTGTAACAGTTATTGTTGGTGTAACACTAATCGTTGGTGTAGGAGTAAGAGTAGGAGTTACACTTACACTAATTGTAGGAGTTGGAGTTGGAGATGTTCCTGGACTTAAAGACGGTGTTGGTGATACATCAGGAATAGCTGCAGCTGGTTGAGCATTTACATAAGCAGGATAAAGTTTTAACAGCTCTACTGTTGCTGTATCATCGTCTGTTAAGTTAAAGCCTTTTATTTTGTTTATTCTATACTGAGTATCTTTTATAAAGATAATATCGTTTAACTTTATACTTCTATACTCGTTTTGTTCGAACTTTACATCTAGTGTTACCTTTCTACCATCCTCCCAGTATAAACTATCTATATAAGTTTTCCAGTTAGAGTCAAACTGAGAAAGAGAACCAGATTGATTCTCTCCAGTAGGTAAGTAAGAAGTATAAGTAGTGTTAAAGTGTAAATTTTTTGATGTACTTGTAGCTGGTAAATTGTTTATATTAGATAAAGTATAATAATCATCACTAACAGGAATGTAAGATGTAGGTGTACCAATAAAAATTGACCCACTAGGTAAACTATTTCTTAACCTATACCCTATTCTTGGTTTAAACTTAAATGCTTCTTGTTCAGAATTTTCAAATTTGTATAAATGAGGAAAAAAGAATTGATTTCCTGTATCAAATACTAAATTAGCACTACCGCTTCGTGTCTGTGAAGCTAGTACTGTAGGCCCAAAATAACTTCCTACCTTATCTTCTCCTTGACTAATTGTATTAGCAGCTATAACTTCTAAAGTACCATATTGGTAATTAGGGTCACTATCTAAAGCTAACTTACTAATTCTATCTTCATCTTCTACATTTTGAAATAAAAGTTTTTTAGGTTGCTCTATTACCGGATGAGTTATAGACTTTCTTATAGAAGTATCCCATTTATCATTCCAGTTAACTTGTGTACCAGATAAGAACCAATCGTCAAATGTATGTATCTCTAACTCAGTCTTACTTCCTTCTACAGGTATAATAACTAAGTTAAATAAGTCTATGATACCTTTTAGTACATCTAAAGTTTTAGTTAATGGTTCCCATTGCTGAGACATATCTACTGTTACATTTTGAAAACCAATAGGAGCTACATCTGCACTGAAGAAACTAGTAAATCCATTATCTGAACCAAACACTGTATAATCATCAGCTATAGTATCTGTACCACTTGTTAAAGTTAAAACAAACCTTACATCTATAGTATCAGTAGCATTAAGAGTCTGATTAGTAAACGAAACTGATAAACTACCAGTTAAAGGGTCATTTCTATCTACCTCAATAGGGTTAGATGCTACCTGACTACCGTTTTTAAATATTGCTAATTTTTCTGTTACTACTGTATTGTCCCCATAATCTCTTGCATAATTTATAGTACTACTAAAACTATATACACCATTGGCAGGAACGGTATAAGTAGGTGTAGAATAGTTATTACTAGGGTCGCTTATCTCATCTTGAAAAGCTATTGTAGCTGATGTTGTTGGTGTTCCTGTACTTGGAGAAGTTACCGTCTGTAAAAATGTTTTTCTAGCATTAAAAGTATTTTGAGTTCCTGCTCCAACTCCTAATTCATCTTTAGGTTTAGGTAATATATATAAGTCATTAAAACCTTCTGTATGTTGAAAACTACCTGTATAAGTAAAACCAACTTGGTTAAAAATAACATCTAAAGTATCTTTTAATCTAATTGCAGGTAAAAACTGCGCAAGGTTTAAAGGTGTTGAGGTAGAGCTTATATTTTCAAATTGAACTCTTGGGTAAAGTATATTAGCCTGGTCTGGATCATCGAATCCATAATCGACTATAGGGTAAAAAATAGAAGAGCTATAAGGTGCTGCTAAAGGCCCTTCATTAATCCAACTCCCTGTAATATTGTCTGCTGTTAAATTATGGTTATAAGCTGACCAATCAGCATCTTTTATATCTAAACCATCTATAGCTGTATTAAACTGTACAGAGGTATCATAAATCTGTGCTTTATAAGTTATATACCCACCTTCGTCTGTTATTATTTCGTTTAACTGTAACTCTCCTTCTAAGAGTGTCTCTCCTGCATAAATAATATAAGCATCTATAGTATTGTAAAATGCCGGTACATCATCTGCTCCGACGTTGTATGCGTGTTTAAAAAATTTATTATTTTTTTTAGAACCCGGTAAGTCAAAGGTTTGAGAACCTACACCATATACGGCTCCTATCTTAGAGTTATCTACTTTTGATATATCTACTCGTAGAGGTATGTTTTGATCTATGTCAAGATCGTATGTAACACCGTCATATACGGCTCTAAGTATAACGTCCATTATCTTCCTATTCTTTGGTTTGCATATCTAAACGTTATGTCATACATAAACGTTTTTTGGTCTTTTCTACCTGTATTTTGTACATAAGAAGCATTAGTAATAACTATTGGATAGAAAGTAATTGCATCTGGTAATACTTGAACGTATACCTCATCAGACTCTATCATTTGAGTCAACCATTCTGCTTCTTGTTTAGATAACCAATTAGTAGAGATAGTTAAGTTTTCGTTTAAGTCGTTGTTGTAATTTGTTTCTCCTCTTCTTGATACACTATAAGCACCAGTGCCTGAATAATCTACAAAAGACTGGTTATAGTTTTCTTTACCAACACTTGTGTTACCTCTAACCGGTAAGTTAGTAGAATAGTTTTCCCACATTCCGTATTTGTTTATAAAACAGAAGTTATAAACCGGGTAATGACATATTGGTTCATAAGTTTTAACAAAACTATCACTACCAAAGGCTACTGTTACTTGACCTGAATTAGGAGCTGTTATAGGGTAGCTAAGTAAATTAAATTGACCAGCCGGTATAGGTACTACTGATGAAGTAGCAGGAGATGTATAAGTAAATGTTACATTAGATGGAGAACCTGTACCATTATATACAGACAATCTCTCTGTAACAGTTTCATACTCCACTGTATTAGAAGGTCTATCAGATAGTATGACAGCAGAAGCTGAATCAAGATAGTTATACGACGTTCCATTGTTAGGGTTTATTTGACCAGGAAAAACTTCTATTACATTTGTTTGTATAGAAGCGCTAACAGCTATACTAGAAGAAGAAGAAGTACCGTACTCTTCTCCAAACTCTACACTAAACTTTCTAACATGATTATCAGTAAGTTGAGTACTATTATAAAAGTTAAGTACATAATCCATGTTATCATTAAAGACTCTTGAAGGATCAAATACTGCTTCTAAAGATGGATTAGGAAACTGTCTTATTCTTGCCAGTCTATCAGAACTACCGGATACATATACATCCATTAAATAGTTAAATTGCGGTTTATCTGCATGACTACTACTTACATTATATACTAGGCTTGTATAAGTAGCATTAGGTGTTGTTGGTTGTGATTTTATTGTATAAGACATTATCTTCCTATTCTTTGATTTGCATATTGGAAAGAAATATCATACTTAAAGTTTTTTTGATCTTTTCTTCCTGTGTTTTCTATATAATTTGAGTTTGTAATAACTATTGGTTTCTGTAAAAATATATCATCAAACTGTTCTATAAGACTTCCTAAGTTAAAAGCATTAGATGTTGCTACATATACACTATCTGATTCAATTAACTGTGTTAACCATTGAGCCTCATCTTTACTTAACCAATCAGTAGATATAGTATAAGTATCTTCAACAGAGGCATTATACTGTTTTTCTCCTCTTCTTGTTACATCATATGCTCCATCAGTACCGTAATTAACAAATGTCTGATCATAAGTATCTCTTGAAACATTAGTAGTTATTGTTGGTACATTATCTGTTTGATAGTTTTCCCAAACACCATATCTGTTTATAAACATAAAGTTATATACAAGGTTCTCACAAGGAGGCTTAAAACCTCTTGTTTGTGTATCACCGTTAAAAGTATAAGTTAAACTTTCAACATTTTCATTAGCAAAAACATTTAATTCAGTTACTCTTACTCTTTCATAGCCTACCCCCTGAGTATAAGTACCACCAGTAGGACTATATGATTCAGTAAGATATAAAGTACCACCTACTGATTCTCCATTATAAAAAGATAGCATTCTGGTAGTATAAATAAAGTCATCTACACCATCAGGTCTATCTGATAATATAGCAGTTGATGAAGTTGGTATAAGTCCTCCTTCAAAGTTAAAAGATACTACATTATCAACGTCAACTTGACAAGGAAATATATCCATATCATCTGTAATTAAATCCGGATAAACAGTAACACTGCTTGAAGGTGATGTACCATACTCCTCTCCAAATTTCATAGTAAAGGCCCTCTTTTGAGCCGGTGTTGAAATTAAGTTATATCCAACAAAAGGTTTTAGACTAAAGTCTGTATAGTATTCAAGGTTATCATTTATTATTCTTGATGGATCCAATACTGCTTCAAGTTGTGGGTCCGGAAACTGAGTTACTCTACTTAATTTATCAGAAGTACCTTGTATGTAAATATCCATAATGTATCTAAACTGTGGTTTATCAGCATTTGAACTTGATATATTATATACCAGGTTAGTTTTACTACAATTCTGACCATCAGGTTGAGACTTAATTGTTATAGCCATTACCCTATTTTTCCGTGTTTATCAAACATCATTTTAAACTCTTTGTTAAATAAATCAAATACTTCATCTGGTAATTCATTCTCCATCTCATCAAACGTCTGGTCAAAAGAAGGTCTTATAAAGCCATTAGGTGAAGGATTAGGTCCTAACTTAGTTGTACCTCTTGTTCTATGACCTGAGTTAACATACGTACCATACAAGTTCATTTGTAAGATAGGTTTTGCTTTTTGTATATATTGTATACTATCTTTTAAAGGTTTAGGGTACATCTTTTTAGCAGATGCCGGTCTTGGTCTTTTACCAACAGGAGTTATTTTTTTCATGTTGTTAACCCAACCGTTCATAAACCTCGCTAAACCTTTTTTAATGTCCATTAGTTTTTAGGAAAGTCACAAAAGTCCCACTTCCAAGGAGTTAAAATATCAATTTGTGCAACCCAACCAAATACTCTATCTTGGAATGCTTCATTAACCGGGGTTATAGAAGTCATATCTATTCCGTATATTTGTTGTCTGCTGGCTGGACCTTCTACAAAATATGCAATAAGGTCATATATATATATTTCTGTATTAGAAAGAACCTCTATAGGTGATTCATCAGATAATTTAGGTACATCCATAGAGTACAACTCAAAGGTTAAATTTCTTTCTTTATCTACTACACCAGTACTAACTATAGGTCTTAAATAAACATATGGGTATAATTTATTTACCGCATTAGCATCTAAGAAGTCTAAAGTACCGGTATCAAAAGAATTTATAGCCAAATGCTCATTACAGGCATTTGAAAATTGAGTAACTATCTCCTGATAGGTTATATTGTGTTGTCTTACTGGTGAGTATTGTGCCATTATTTATCGTCGTTAGCCTCTCTTTGGCTTGTAGATCTTTTTTTGTTAACTTTTCTTTTAGGTCTCTTAGCTTTATTATCTTCTTTATTTTTCATAAATAAGTAGACTGATAATCCTACTACAAGTACTATTATAATTATTTCCATTATCTTATTTTTTCGACTAAGTCTTTTCTTATCTCAAGTCTTGCAGCTATACGGTTATCATCAAACCCTTTAGCTCTTAAGTCTAAGATCATCTCTCTCTGTATATCTTCTACTAGTGGTAGAGTTATATCTTTCGTTAAATCGTCTTGTTTAGAGACAACTTCTTCTATCGACTGATTTTTCTTATATTTTTTAGCCATATTATCTAATTTTTTGTCTGGACATTGCAATACGCTGTTGACGTTCTTTAATTTCGTCTATGTCCTTTTGTATTTCTAAATAGTTTAATACCGTTGGGAAGTTCACGTCAGTTACACACTTATCCCCGGTGACTGATAGTATACCGGATTCTGATAGCCTGTAAATGGTTGCCCACCATCCCCAATGAGAGGAGAAACTCCCGTTAGTATCATTGAATCTATCTTCTTCTTCATCGTCTCCGACATTGTCTTGTCCAAAAAGGCTGTATTTGTCAAATAGAGACTTGCGGCTGCCAAAAAAAAACTAAGTCCTCCTAGCAATATATGCGAGGGAAAGTCTTTCATTTCATCCCATCTGTCTTTGCAGAGGTCTAAGTCATAAGGTTCTATGTCATAATAATCAAAAGGATTCTCAATACCTTTTTCAAATCCAATTCTTATACCTTGTTTTATCTGATACTTTAAACCTTTGAATCTATTTTTAACTACAGGACGATATAATAATGCAGCAATTTTTTCTAAGTTATTATTAGTATCTTTGCAATACTCTTCTATATCTACAAAACAACCCAGATTCATATTATGTATGTTAGAGTAACCATAAAGAGTGCCGTTAAATTCAACCAATGTATTGAATTGTTCTTTAGGTAAAGCTAATTCTTCTAAATCTCGGCTCACCTGTCTTAATAAATCTACAGGATACTCTTTTACAGCTTTATTATCCAGTCCTACCATAGCCGCTACAGTATTAACTAATTTAGAAACTTCACTACCTTCATGGGTAACTATTTTCTTAAACATATCTACTGTAAGGTATTCTGGTAATACTATATTGAACTTTTTCTTCATATTTTATAAATAGTTATAGAGGTTTGGGAATTACCTTGGTAATCCATAGTTGGCAGTTGTAGGTTTTTGTACTACGTTTAAGTTAAACTTATTTCTTTTTATGAACTGCACACGCGAGAAATTGGCTAGCATTAATGAATCTATAAAGTCATCATGTCCCCCGGACGAGTGAGTGAATGATAATTTACCGTTGTTAGACATTTTATAGGTATAGGTTGTAAATTCGGCATGTAATTCCGGTAATAGATCTGCCGTAGGCAGTTCGATATTTAACGATTCTATATCACCTATTAGTTTACGAACCATCTCCATTTTATTATCTTGGGTGGTATTGAAGGCCTTGATCCTAGGAAAACTTGGTTTTATCAAATCATACATCGCACGACCAATACCGTTTGTCTCAAT
>Ga0070748_1001139_pt1 | contig 12440 bp, 20 predicted proteins | sample VirMetDEL_Nov_12_FD_77015 | JGI IMG/M metagenome (GOLD analysis project Ga0070748, IMG submission 77015) | Aqueous microbial communities from the Delaware River and Bay under freshwater to marine salinity gradient to study organic matter... | ecosystem: Environmental > Aquatic > Marine > Coastal...
AGGTTTATGATTTCTGTCAGAATATGGCGGCATCAATGGAGCACTTTCGAGACCTTCATAAAAAGGAATGGCAAGCGGAGGAGTCCAGGCAAGAGGAGATCCATTTCGACAATGTGATGGAGGCGAGAAGGGAGCGCTTGGCGTCATGAGCGCTCCTGTAATGACTAAGGCGAGGCGTGCTGAACTAGTAGAGCAAGCCGAGCAACATATTAGGTCTCAGGGCTATACACAAGGTTGGAAAGATCTATACCCAATAGCTGAGCCATTCATAGCGAAGAACTATAACAGAGCGATCCCGGATGCAGTGACGTTCTTGATCGATCAAAAGCAAATCACTGAAGAGCAGCGAGGCGCAGCAGAAAAGGCATTTAGAGAAATTAGAAGAAAAATAGAACAATGAGCGAAGTAGAAGAAAAAGAAGAGATAGCGGTGGTGTCACCGAAAGTAGAGAAGAAATCAGCATTGGCAACAATGGCTAAAACCTTCTCAGTTGAGCCTATGCAACTCCTTTCAACACTTAAGGAAACAGCATTTAAAGGGGCAACAGATTCTCAGTTAATGGCGCTTTGCATCGTGGCGAATGAATACGGGCTTAATCCTTTCACAAAAGAGATCTACGCCTTTCCTGATAAGGGTGGTGGTATCATCCCCGTTATCGGCGCTGACGGTTGGTATACGTTGGTAAATAGCAACCCGATGTTCGACGGTGCTAAGTTAACAGAGAATCGAGACGATGAAGGCAAGATTGAATCGATCACTTGCCAGATCCACAGAAAGGACCGGGAACACCCTGTTGAGATCACGGAATGGTTAAGCGAGTGCAAGCGCAATACGCAACCGTGGAATAATCAGCCTGTCAGAATGCTGCGGCATCGGGCTTTTATCCAATGCGCGAGAATAGCCTTTGGCATCACCGTAAGCGATCCTGAAGACGCGGACAGAGCAATGGAGTATCAACGCAACGTCACGCCAGTAAAAGAAGCTAGAAGCGAGGTTAACCCGTTTACAGCGATTGATGGAGGTGAGGCATGAACCATTTCCCCGACTGTGAAATATTCGAGTGCGAGCAGCGAACACCAGAATGGTTTGAGCATCGCAAGGGCGTATTAACTGCATCTAACTTTGGCGCATGGCTACTCTCAAAGAGCACCGTTACAGCAAACAAGGCCAGAGAAACGGCTATCTGCAAATGCGTCTCTGAATTGGCAGGAGCATACGAGCAAGAAACCTACGTCAATGACGCTATGAAACGCGGTATCGAGCTTGAACCTGAAGCGGTGAAGGCATTCGAGGGCGCAACCAGTAAGAAGATTAAAGAGGTAGGTTTTTGTAAATCCCTTCACGGTCGTTACGGTTGCAGTCCAGACGGGATTATTATTGGCGAACCCTCGGGACTTGAAGGGAAAGTTCCTGTTGGCTCGACTCATATTAAATACCGGAGAGCGGGAGTATTGCCGGCTGAATACAAGTTACAGGTTCATGGATCAATGGCAGTCACCGGAGCAACGTCTTGGCACTTCCAAAGTTACTCCCCTACCCTTGCCCCGTTTCGCGTTGTTGTTGAGCGGGATGACTTCACAGAGGAGTTAAAAGCGGCGCTGGATGACTTCAGCTTAGATCTACAAGCGGCGATCAGAGATGAAAGCAAGGCGTGGAATCTAGCGTTTGGTGAGGGAGGTGAGGCATGAGTGACCTTTTTGATATACCGGAAAACCTATCGCCTTACCTCCAATGGGAGAGAGATAACCGGATTAAAACACACCATTCAAGTGATCCCGGCTTAACTCCTTGGATAGCTTGCCAATCCGATTATTCCGTTGCTGAGCATTGCGGGAAATTCGGAGAGGAAGGGACCGGGGAAGGTGAGACAAAGGAGGAAGCAATCAACGACCTTGTTAAAAAGAGCAACATCAAGCCCTTTGGCGCTGATCGAATCGGGGGAGGCAAATCATGAGCCTACCCACACCAACAGAGCACGCAGAGCAATGCCTCTTGATGATATGGGTATCTTGCATGACATCAAATGTCTACCCGGAACTATCAACGCTTCACGCAATCCCTAACGGGTCTCTGAGGAACATAGTAGTAGCCAAGAAGCTCAAAAAGGAAGGCGTTAAAAAGGGTGTTCCAGATCTACACCTACCCGTTCCAAAAGGTGAATACGCTTCTCTATATATCGAGATGAAAAGCGTAGCGGTTAAACCAAAGAAACACGGCAAGGGCGGAGTATCGGCGGAACAAGCGGAATGGCTCAAGAGGCTATCGAACTACGGGAATAAATGCGTTGTCTGTTATGGAGCAAAGGAAGCGCAACACGAAATAGAAACTTATCTAAATCTTTAACTTTAGGGGTAGGCGGCAAGCTCATTAATAAACCAAATCGTCGTGCAACCCTAGCGACACCCTAGAACTACCGTCACCCTTTTAACTTTACAATCTTACCAAATGAAAATTGAACACATATTTTTCCTTGTAATGGGCCTCACCGGTCTATTCACAGGGATCGCCGGGGCAGTGATGTCTCACCAATACGAAATTAAACTCGCAGTAAAAGAGGAGATCCACAAAAAGGAACTTCTTGAGGCGTGGCGGAAAACTCAGGAATTGCAGACCAGCGCTTATCAGGGCTGGACGTTTTAACCCAAGTAAATGAATGAGTTGGATCACAATAGAAAGCGACTTCGATCTTTCCACCTATTTGCAGGCGCTGGAGGCGGAATCTTATCCGATGGTCTCCTTGGGCACAGAGTTGTCGGAGCCTGTGAAATTGGAGACTACCAAAGAAGAGTCCTGCTCCAACGTCAGCACGACGGTCACCTTGGGAAGTTCCCGGTATGGGATGACATCCGCACATTTGACGGGTCGGAATGGGCCGGAGCAGTTGACATTCTGGCCGGAGGATTCCCCTGCCAAGACATCGCAGCAGGAGCCGCTATGCACGGAGTTAAAGGAATTAGAGGAGAGCGCAGCGGACTTTGGAAGGAGTATAAGAGGGTTATTGGGGAGATGCGGCCTGATTTTGTCTGGGCCGAAAACTCCCCTTTATTGCGAACGCGAGGGCTTAACGTCGTCCTCAGTGACCTTGCCGAGCTGGGGTATGATGCGAGATGGTGCAAGCTTGGAGCTTGGCACGTTGGAGCGGCACATAGACGGGATAGACTTTGGATTCTGGGCTACACCAAACGCCCGCGATTACAAAGATTACCCGTCCGGGAAGAAGACGAGAAAGGATGGGAAGCGCAGAGTAGACCAGACACCGAGGCAAGTATATGCGGCACAGGATGGAAGCGGGTTATTTATGCCTCCGACTGCTCCGACTACATGGGGCGAGGTGAGCTTGACGACGACCTTACCTGCGCGGGGTGCTTTGGCGACTACGCCGAGTGCGGATGCCCTGGGCCAACAATGGATTCCGAGTACGATTACCAAGTCAGGGACGGAATTGAATACGCAAGGCCCCGCTCAAATTGGTCTACAGAATGTGGAGTTCAGCGAGTGGCTTATGGGATGGCCCATCGGATGGACCGATTTATCTCCGTTGGAAATGGGCAAGTGCCCCAATGCGCGGCTATGGCGTTCAGGATTTTAACAAGAGGACTTCTCTAAGCTTAGGAAAAGAAAATGAAACATACTATTGAATTACTGATTTGCGATCACGCCGGGAAGCCAGATTTAGGCGAAAGGCACTTAGGGGAGAAGGTCAGGGACATTCCAGTGCTTTATGAAGATTTTTTGAATTACCAAGAGGAGTTCCCCGATGGGTGTGAGGATATGATCCTAACAGCGGGGAGGGTCGTTCACCGATGTGAGGATGAGTATGATGTAACGATAATTATCTCATGCAAAGAAAGAAACCCCTAACGCAATACCGCGAGCAGATCCTAGAAGCCGCTAAAGATGGCTTATGGCGATCAGTCGAGGAGCTACGAGAAGCGGCGGGCATTGCAACCGGGGCGAACCTTTCCAGGTATTTGCACGAGATGAAAATGGACTTGGTAATAGAGAAAAGCGAATTTCGACTCCGACTAATGAAAGAGCATTCATCAGCGGGAAAACTGCTATGGAGGCTCGCGAAGAAAGATAACTCAAACAATTACAAATTAGAATAGCATGGCAGGAGACTGGATAAAGTTCGACAAAACCACACCCGACAAGGAAGAGGTTTTCGATATAGCTACTGAGTTAGGAATCGATCCTGACGCAGTTGTTGGGAAGCTACTTCGCTTATGGTCATGGTTCGACGCTCACACAGAGGACGGTAACGCTTCTGTAACGGTCAAAGCGTTACTTGATCGTAACGCAGGTGTTACAGGTTTTGTTAATGCCGTGATAAAAGTGAACTGGATTCACGAAGAGTTAGGAAGGTTGATCATTACTAATTTTGATAGGCACAATGGCAAAACGGCTAAAACCCGCGCTACCACTGCGCTGCGGGTCGCCAAGTCACGAAATAGCAAAACTAAATGTAACGCTAAGAGTAACGAAAATGTAACGCCGACACCGTTACAAAAAGCGTTACCAGAGAAGAGAAGAGAAGAGAAGAGAATAACTAAGAGTACTAAGAGTGATCAAATCAGGATCAACTTTGACGAATTCTGGGCAGTCTATCCCCGGAAGATAGGAAAGCAGAAAGCAGAACTAGCGTTCAAATCTGCCAGCAAGAAGATTGATCAAGGCACACTTCTCACAGCGCTCAGAGATCACACCTCAAGCGAGCAATGGACGGAGAACAACGGACAGTTCATTCCTCACCCCGCGACATGGTTGAACGGTGAGCGATGGAACGACGAATTGAAACAACCAGCAGCAGCAAAAGTATTTACCCAATTTTAATCTATGAATTTCACCGAAAGCACCAAAACCGCAAATTGCCAAGAGTGCGGCGCTCAATTCACATCAGCAATGGCCTCTGCTTCAATTCTGGGGCGTCTCGTTACGTTTCAAGAGCAATCATGCCAAAAATGCCTTACTGCGCGAGAGAGAGCAATACAGAGCAATTCCAATTCTGAGGAAAATGCCCGAAATTGGAGCGATGTTTGCCCGACATACTACCAGGGATTTGATATGGAGAAATTACCAGCAGGTTCAAGGGCAGTGGCTCACGCAGTTGCAAAGTGGGATAGGTCACCAAAAGGCATTGGTTTAATAGGTCCGTCGAGAGCAGGTAAAACATTCATTCTAATGGATCTAATGGGCAAGCTCTACGAACAAGGGTTAAGCGTGCATTTTCCGTCTTCAGTTGATTTCGCCTATGCGGTTGGATCACCTGAGCAATCAGAGCGCAGGCGCATGATCGATAAATGCAATAGCGTGGACATTCTTTTTATCGACGATCTAGGCAAGGAGAAGATGACAGAGCGCGTTGAGTCAGACCTATACAAAGTCTTTGAGGAGCGAAGGAGATGGATGAAACCGATATTTACAACGGTTAATTCAGACGGGGCATATATCGCGGGCAAGATGACATCAGACCGGGGAGAGCCTACTATTAACAGGCTGAAGCTAGACCTTTGCGAATTCACTAATATTTAGAACTCCAAGGATATGCCGTCCGCTGGCGACGAATCTCCGACAACTCAAACCACTGACTAATTATGGAAACCACTACGACAACACCACAAAATATGGAAACCACTACGACAACACCACAAAAAGCGGATCGGTCATCATCCGATTGTTCTGCATCTTCTGATTCACCACCGGCTCAACACCCTAGCGGGGCATGGACCCGGAGCGATTACGTGAAAGAGTATGAAAAGCTTCACGATACGTTGAAAGCGGTCGTGAACGGATCGTTTTATGGAGACTCCACGGGATATTTTCATTGCGACCGAAAGGCGATGAGACAAGCCAAAGCGCATCTCGATTCTTTGCAGAACGGCGGCGGCGCAGCCGCCTTGTGAAGATGAAACCGAAGCGAAAGATTACCAAAGGTCGGCTGCCGCGAATTGTTCACGACACCGCGATGCCGCCGTTCACGACACCGAGGTGTCCGAAATGCGGAAAAACCCCTAAGTGGAAATCTACGGATTTCCCGTGGTATTTGTGTAAACCGTGCGACCACGTTTTTAGGATACCGAAGAGCGACGAGGAACGAGGAGCGGTGTCGTGAACATCCAAGAACAGGAGCGCAAAGCGTCTCCTGCTTCGACCTGTTCTAACGAAACGAAATGAAAACCCTACCCCTACCCCATAGCGAGCATCTAGCCAATACGCGGGCCTTATCACTCGCAGCAAGAGGCGCGTTTATCGACCTGCTATGTGTCCAGGCAGAAAGAGGATTCGCGCCTAGTAAGGAAGATGACATTTGCAGGGCTATAGGGATTCTTCCAAGTGAATGGCGGGAGATCAAAAGCGAGGTAATACCGCTCTTTATCGTGACTGATGAAGGGATGCAGCACGAAGCAACAGCTAAGGCCATCGAGAAGAAAGCCCGGATTAGCAGGGCGAGAAAGGATGCAGCAGAGAAGCGATGGGGCAAAAAGGAAACGCCGGTATCACTTGAGCATATGGAAGGAGTTGCTGCGCGGTTCGGGATACCAAAGGAGCAAGCAAGAGAATTTTACGAGAACCAGAAAAGATAATTATGTATAACTACGAAAAAGAGAAAAGGAAGATCTTCACAGAGGAGGGACAAGTAATGTTCCTATCTGTTCGAGATAAGGTAAATGATCTCTTGAGGCAATCAGGAGCGGTAAGGATGCAGGAGGTTATAAGCGGGGAAAAAGGAGATGTATGGACGATGCTCGCTTGTGTTGATCGGCTTATAGAGCTCAGGGAAATAAGGGAGATAACTGGGAGGGATGCGCCGGGGCAACACCGTGTTTTCGTTTCAAACCAAGAATAGAAAAGATAATTATGACAGTAACAATATACGACGAAAACGACTTAGAAATTGAGGTAACAGGGCGATACATCCCCGGTCACAAGGGAGAGCATGACAAATTCGGAGTCCCAACAGAACCAGAGGAAGACCCGGACATTGAGATCATTCTATCCGTAGACATTTACGGCGATGAAACAGAGTTAACAAAAGAGCAAGAGAATGACGCACTTGATAAACTATGGGAGGTTTCGGGAGATCATGCTTGAGTTTCAGGGTTTCAGCCAATATTATAAACAGGGTTTCAGTGAATTATGAGTGAGGAGGAAATAGACAGATACAAAGCAGAGGCAGCACCGGAAATTGGGTTTGAGTGCGGGAAGTGCAAAGAATGGAATAGCGGTCATACGGATGAACTGGATAACAACGGTGAGGAGGTAGGCGGCTGCGCAGTTGAGAGCGACAGGATCGATTGTAACCAGTGCAGAGCTGAGAATCTAGTTTATCGGAAATTCTAAAATGAAAAGCAAACTCAACCCAAGACAAGAGAAGTTTTGCCAGATTTACCATAAGACCGGTAATGCTACACGGTCTTACGCTGACGCTTACGAGGTATCCGATACTGTAGCGGCATCGAACGCCTGGAGATCGCTTAGAAATGATAAGATTAAAAGGCGGCTAGATGAGTTAACAGGAGAGGCACAGGCTTTATCGTCTATGTCTCGCGCTGAGATGCTTGACTATCTGGCCGGGGTGATCGCTACACCGGCCGGTCAAGTGGACGCTAATAGCCCATACTGCGAGGAGATAGAGCATAAGGAGGGCGGCGTAAAATTAAAGACGGTTTCCAAGCTTGGAGCGATCAAAGAACTGAATCGTATGCTTGGATTTTACGAACCCGAGAAAGTCGAACACTCTGTTGAGGGTGAGTTCAACGCAATGCTAAAGGGACTCATGGGGGTGAAGGAATGAGCAATACCGACGTATTCTAAAAGCGATTTTCTCAAGCTACCTTCGGAAGAAATCAAAGGAACTTGATGATCAAATGATGAGCGATACTTTTAAACCTAGCAAAAAATGTAAGTGGCCTGATTACTGTCAAGGTCGGGAATATTGTTATGCAGGTAAAAGCGGATGTGGTGATGATTCGTCTACGACATCTTGTTTACCCAGCCAGAGTGAAACGTCGGAAACCGCTGGACGCCCTCTTTTACCAGAGACGAGGTGCGAGCATAAACTCTGCCGCGCGTGGGATGGTAAAACATTTCGATTGGTCTGTATGTATTGTGGTTCTGAGCATGCGCACCAGTCAGCGAGTGAAACGAGCGGTCGGCGGAACGCTAGGGCTATGCCGCGCCCCGGAGACGGCGACGAATCACCAGAAAACTAAGAACATGCCAGAAGAAAATGAATCCAACAAAGACGCTGGCAAGGCGTCGGTCATCAGCCCCTTGTTCGCCGTTGGCGATATGGTCAGCTACAAGAAAGGTAAGGGAATACTGCATTGCGGGTGCGGCACATATGAGAGGGCGGTGGTCGCGTCGCTAGATCCTTTTGTGCTCGTCTCAGAATGGGGAGATATGAAGTGGACGGCGACCGTAACGCCAGAAGACTTTGAGCGCGCAGGAGAAGCTAATCGCAAGGAACTCTTAGCTGTTCTCGACCGCTTCCCCGCCGTAGCGAACGAACCGAAGCCTGAAGATGTTCGCGGACCTGAAACCGTCCTTCACCTCAAAGATGGTAACCCATTTTCTAAAACGAGTGAGCGGTCGGCGAACAGTATTATTAAACCACAGAAAGTTGCTTTAACTGTTGGAAAGGAAGCAGAAAAGGAGAAATGAACCCTGCCATTCAAGCGCTAGAAAAGAAGCTATCGGATAAGCGATGGCGTCTTGAAAACCTCTATCTTATTTTAGAGGAGGGCGGAGGCGAGCCAGCACCTATAGAACTGCGACAGGCTCAATCTAAATTCTTAGACAATCGGAAGAATCGGAACTTTGTTCCTAAGGCGCGTAAACTTGGGCTCTCCACTATCATTGTATTGGATAACGGGGATGAGTGCATTTTCAACGCCAACACTCGCGCGGGTATCATTGATCTAACCCGGATCGACGCATTTGATAAGCTTGAAATCTTCAAATTCGCCTGGGATAACGGGCCTTTTCATCCTGATCCTGATATAGCGGCTCTATGGAGATCGATACATGCGAACAATCCACTAATCAGCGAGGCAGCGGGAAAACTAGAATGGAAGAACGGGAGCGGCTACACGGGCGGAACTTCCTACACTGGCAAGACTCCTCAACGTCTTCACATTTCAGAGTTTGGGCCTATCTCAGCAGCAGCGCCAATGAAGGCATTGAAGATCAAGCGAGGCTCAATAAACTCAGTTCCTCCTAATGGTATCATCGACATTGAGACCACGATGGAGGGCGGAGAGTATGGCGAATGTTATCAGCTTTTTGATATGGCTCTTAGCAATGAGGGCAAGGTAGATCCTACAATCATGGACTGGAAGATGCAGTTCTTTAGCTGGCTGGATCACCCATCTTACAAGGTTCCCGGCTCCAAGGCATTCAACGGGCCTACGCTTGACTATTTCAAGATGCTCAAGGATGAACACGGGCTAGAGGTTTCGGATGAGCGACAAGCATTCTATGAGGCTAAGAAACGTGAGCAGGGTGAAGAGATCTTTTTGCAGTTCCCTACGATCATCGAGGAGCTAAGTAGGCGCTCAGTTCCAGGGCAGATCTACCCCGAGATGACTAAGATTAAGGCTGACGGGCGCGTTAGATCATTCACCAAAGAGCAAGGCTATCCCGTGTTCACCTGTTGGGACTTGGGAAGCTCGGACAACATGGCTGGTTGGTTGGTTCAACCGGCGGGCAAGGATCACAATTGGCTTAAATGGTGCGCAGGTGAAGGAGCAGGAGCGTCAGGAGTCGCCGAAGTGATACGAGCGTGGGAGGCTGACGGGCCAATAGCAGGGCATCTAGTCCCTCATGACGCGAACTTAACCGATAAAGGGAGTGGAAAAACCTATGTCGATCAGCTTGTTGAATGCGGCATTCCTCGCGAAAAGATTATCATTATCCCTCGCATCTCTGATATGTGGGTTGGAGTCGATGAGGTAAGGCGCATTCTACCTAACTCATGGTTTCACTCAGATTGTGATGAGATAATCGAGACAGCAACCGGGGCAAAGCTTCCTTCTGGTGTTGGTAGATTGGTAGGCTATCGAAAGAAGATCGATAAGAGCACCGGTATCACTCGGGACGTTGATGTGCATGACATTTGCAGTCATACAGCGGACGCGATACGGACCTATGCGGAGGCTCTGAGTAAAGATTTGGTTGTTGCGAACGTCGCGCCAAAAGAGGGCGGGGTAATTGTTCGCAGTGGATTTAGAGGGAGATAAATTATGACACCATACCAAAAAGCGCACCAAGTCTACGATAGCGAGCCTTGCGCACGCACGTTCGAGGCTGATCTAATTGCGCACCTCCAAAACGGCTATGTGATCAGCACGCCTACAATGTTCGCGATGTTTCGACCGGTGGCAGAGGGATGGACTGAGGAACAGGTGTTAAACGCTTTATTTAGTGATTATTCCCCTTTTGAATTTCCTTTGAACTGCTGGCACGTCTACTGCATGGCCGGAGACCTGCTGGAACTACCCCGGCTACTCCCCTACTCTCTTCCGTTCATATCCTTCGAGCGAAAAAATAAGTTGCGATTCTATGACTATCCAAAATTGCTAGAGAAGATCGAAAGGTTTTCTCTATGGACGAATTCAACGGACCCCATTTCTCAAGCGACTTAATCGGACCTGACGGGCGACTAACGCGACTCCACAAAGGAGGTAAAAAGCGAGCGGCAAGAGCGGCGCTAATGGCGCAAGCTCAATCAGCACGTGACGCGGCGAGCGCACGAAAAGAAGCGACGAGGGCCCGGGCTGACGCGGCAAAAGAACGAGGTTTAGCGGCAAGCAGAGCGAAAACAGCAAGTAAGCAAGCGGCAAAATCTCAGGCAGAGGCTAAGAGGATGGCCTCAGAGTATGCTAAGCAGCAGGAAACTCAGCAAGCGGCTCTACTCGATGAGCAAAAGAAAAACAGCGCGATGCTTCAAAAGCGCCTGGACGAGCAATCATTAGCTGATAATCAGGTTACTCAACACATTGTAGGAGAATCCGCTAAGCGTCGTAAGAAACGTTCCGCGTTTGGGGTTAGTTCTACAAGGTCGGGCGGGTTCGGATCAGGTCTAGGGGGTAAATACTCCCCATTAGGATGACCGATTTAACCGCCATCATTAAGGGCTACAATAAAGCCAAGGCAAGCAAGGATGGCTTAACGTCTACTTGGCGGGACATCGCGTGTTATACTCGCCCATTCAGGCAGGATATAGGAACTGACACCGGAGGAGATACCCCGGGCAATAAGGGCCTGATCGATATTTTTGATACGACTGCGGTAGATGCAGCAAGGACTTACGCGGCTGGTTGTATGTCGTGGATGACTCCAAGCGAAAGTCATTGGGCGGCTTATGATGCCCCTGAAGAACTATCAGAGGATGACGCGGTAAAAAGTTGGTATTCTAAATGCACTGATATTGCCCGCGAGGTTCTGGCTGCATCGAACTTCTACTCGCAGATCCACGAATGCTATAACGATGACGGGACTTTTGGAACGTCGGGAATGCTTATCGAGGAGGATAACAAGGGCGGGCTACGCTTCGAGGCTCTCGTTATTGGTAAATACGCGATCCTTGAGAACTCACGCAAGGAGGTCGATACCGTTTTTATTGAGAAAGTTCTTACACTAAGGCAGGCAGAACAAGAGTTTGGGCGTGAAAATTTACACATTGATCACCGTGAGCTCTTAGAAGACAACCAGCAGGATTGCGAAAAGACTCATACGTTTATCCATTGTGTCATGCCCCGCGCGGATGCTGACAGGCAACTAGGTAAGCTTGATTCTTCTAATATGCCCTGGGCGTCGATCACTTTTGATCTGAAGAATAAAAAGATTGTTCGCGAGTCTGGATCTTGGGAGATGTCCGTAGCGGTTCACCGTCATGCGGCTGACCCTGATTCCCCTTGGGGTTATTCCCCCGCAATGCAAGCAATGACGGATATTCGTCAGCTTAACCACATGCAATCCTATTTGGATACATTGGTAGAGAAGCAGGTTACTCCTCCCGTATTGCTTCCGTCAGGGTTTAAGGGTGAGGTAGATCTTAGAGCGGGAGGCTACACCTATTTTAAGAATAAAGAGGAGATGCCAACACATTGGCCTAATCCCGGCAATTACATGATTGGCGAGGACAGGACCGTATTCCGCGCGACTCAGATCAATAGGGCCTTTCACGTTGAGCTATTTCAGGCTCTATCAGCGGTTCCGCTTGGTAAGGAGATGACTGCGGCGGAAGTTCATATGCGCCAACGCGATCGCCTTACATTGTTCTCCCCTACCTTTGCCCGGAAGAATACAGAGCTTAACACGCCAATCATGCGGCGCGTGTTTGCTCTCCTGCTTCGCAATGGTGCGTTTCCTCCCCCTCCCCCTAATCTGATTACGGAGACACCGGAAGGATTGCCCTACATGCCTGACCCTAAGAT
>Ga0070748_1001141_pt1 | contig 12430 bp, 16 predicted proteins | sample VirMetDEL_Nov_12_FD_77015 | JGI IMG/M metagenome (GOLD analysis project Ga0070748, IMG submission 77015) | Aqueous microbial communities from the Delaware River and Bay under freshwater to marine salinity gradient to study organic matter... | ecosystem: Environmental > Aquatic > Marine > Coastal...
GCAAACACCACAGGTACAAGAAACACGGCAGTAGGAATGAGTGCAGGAGCCGCTATAACCACAGGCTCTTACAATGTATTAATGGGAGCCTATACAGGTGATGCTATTACTACAGGTGAGCAAAATGTAGCTTTAGGAGATGCGGCATTTACCACTAATACAACTGGTACAGACAATGTTGCCGTGGGCGATCAAGCATTAAAAGCTAGTACCACAGCTTCAAACAATACAGCAGTGGGTTCATCAGCTTTAGTAGCAACCACTACAGGCGCTGATAATGTAGGCATGGGCGTTGAAACTCTGTTATCAAACGTCACAGGGGAGGCTAACACTGCTCTTGGTAGGGGTGCTTTAGCTAGTAATTCTACAGCCGATAACAACACCGCAGTTGGTAGAAGTGCGTTACTTAATAACACCACAGGTGCTGTAAACGTAGCGGTGGGTAAAAGCGCGGGTGATACAATCACCACAGGTGGAGGTTGTGTGATACTTGGAGCATTGGCTGACTCGTCCACCGTAGGCGGTAATTATGTAAATGTAATCGGGTATGCTGTTACTGGTGATGCAGGGTATACAACTCTAGGTGAATCAGGTAGCGACATCAGGGCCGCACACGGTAACGTCACATGGGCAACAGTATCTGACCAACGCTACAAGAAAGACATTGTAGACTCTACAGCAGGTCTTAGCTTTATCAATGCTCTACAGCCTCGCACCTTTAAGTACAAGACCCTTGGCGAACTTCCTGAAACCTTTAGAGCCTATGAAGCTGACTCAACCGAAGTTTTCAAAAACTCTAATACTAACCACGGCTTTATAGCCCAAGAAGTTAAAGCGGCTATAGATGCAGACAGTAGCATTGCTGACGGCTTTAAACTTTGGGACGATAGAGAAGATGGCTCTCAGGAAGTGGCAGAGGCCGCATTGATACCTGTACTAACCAAAGCAATACAAGAGCTATCTGCACAAGTAGAAGCATTAACCGCAAGAATAGAAACCCTAGAAGGATAAATAAAATGGAAGATAGAACAACCGAACAACTAGCATCCGATTACACAGCAATGGGACACAGCATTAGTCTTATTACAGACGTAATCGCAGGAGACTCTATGGCTGATGATGATGCCGAAGACCGTCAGGGTTGTGTTGATAGAAACGTAGCACACCTTGAACTTATGAAAGCTAAAAGCGATTGGGGCAGTGAGAGCATGACTGCAACAACCTCTGCCATTACAGCAGGTAAAGGATACACAGCATCATGAATTATTTAATTGATGCGTATGTGCTTGCAACTTCATTGGTAACTATTGCCTCTGTTATTTGCAATTACACTGATACACCTAAAGACGACATATGGGTGGCAAAAGCTTATAAAGTCATGGAGCAGTTTGCTTTTTTAGGCAACAAAGCAAAACAATAATCAATGGATAGCGCCATCAGCCTTATTAATGAAGTGGGGTTTCCTATTGCGGCGGCCCTTGGTCTAGGGTTGTTTATTTGGAAATTAATCAATCGTATTATTGATGGATTAGAAACTAAGGTGGATACCCTAGATGATAAGCTTGTTGAGCAAATTAACCACCTAGAAGAAAGACTAGGAGGTAAGCTAGATAACCAACTTGGAATATTGGTGTCTCTTATAGATAGAGTGCGCTCTGTAGATAATGAAATTATCCGCCAAGATACACTCCTTAAGACTATTCTAGGTGTTCCACAGCTTATGCATACAGACAGACTAGCCAAAGCAGACAGAGATGATCAGCGCAAAGATTAAAATACTTGCTGTTAACTTGTTATTAGTAACATTTTGTTATTCCGATCAGATTACGCACAAGTTTAAATCTCCTAGCTTTAGTGGCGCAAATACCTCCAGTCATTACTTAACAATTGAAAATCAAGAATTTAACCGTAAAGCTGATATAAAAGCTGAAATAAAAGCGTATCAAGAAGAGCTAGAGCGAGAAGCTGAAAATACTACCCTAGCGCGATTCATTAGAAATCTTGAGTCTCGAATATATGCAGAGCTTAGTAGGCAGTTAGTAAACAACCTGTTTGGCGAAACAATGAGTACCAGTGGAATACTTGAGCTTGAAGGAAACATTATAGAGTATTTTGTTGATGGCGACTTCATAACCTTAATTATTACGGACGCAGATGGAAATACTACGGAAATTACTTTGCCTATCGGTTCTTTTTCTTTCTAGCTGTTCAGTTTTTGATCAATTTGAAGATACCCGAAAGCAACGATTTAGCAGTGAAAATGTAGTAAACATTGGAAGGCTACAATCTACTGCTCTTGCAAATGCCATTGCTCCAGAAGTAAAACCTATAGTAGCGGTATACCCTAATTCTTTTACAGACCAAACAGGTCAGAGAAAAAGCAATAGCCAATTTGCTTTGTTTTCGACTGCTATTACACAACAGCCTAGCTCTCTCCTTATACGAGCTTTAAAACATGCGGCAGGCGGAAAATTTTTTAGGGTGGTTGAAAGAGTAGGTCTTGATAACTTAACTAAAGAGCGTCAATTAATAAGATCCGCAAGAGAGCAGGCTACTAAAGATAAAAATTCTGAAAATGTGCCGCCCTTGTTGTTTGCGGGGGTAATTTTAGAAGGTGCTGTTATTAGCTACGAGTCTAATTTAGCAACAGGCGGAATTGGGGCTAGATACTTAGGTATAGGAAAAAGCGCACAGTATAGAGAAGACAGCATTACAATTACCTTAAGAATGGTATCAGTAGCAACTGGAGAAATTTTAGTAGAAGTTTTAAGCCAAAAGACAGTGTTTAGCTACGGACAATCAGAAGATGTCTTTAGGTTTATCGAAATGGGAACAGAACTTGTTGAGGTAGAGTTAGGGAACTCTAAAAATGAATCTATAACCATAGCATTAATGAAAGCTATTGAAGGCGCTGTTTTAGAGTTAATTAACATTGGTTATGATCGGAGGTTTTGGAAGCATGAAGAAATTAATAATATTGATTGCGATGATGATTGCATCTCCGCTATTCGCGGCTGATAACGAAATATACATAGAGCAGTCTGGCGCTACAGCAAATATAGATATCGAGCAATTAGGTATATCTAACTTGATTGGAGGGCTGAACACTACCGCAGGAAATTTAACCCCGCTTGACCTAGACGGCGCTAGCATGACGCTAGACATTAATATGATTGGAGCTACTAATAAATTTTTTGGTGATATTTGGGCTGACAGCTTTACTGGTAATTATAACTTTACCGGATCAACCAACACCTTCACTATCCAAGTAGACCCTACAAATACTTATGGCGCTGACTCTAGCAATCATTTGGTTAATGTTACTGGCACTGGAAATACATTTACCTTAAACCAAGGTACGTCTGCTCTTGCGGCAACATTAGATTTAGATTGGATTATCCAAGGTAGTAACAACACCATAACGTCAAACATTAACATTGATGGGGCTACTAATTATTTAGATATAGATGGTAGTGACAACACCTTAACGTATACAGGTACAGGCGTTACTGCATCCGCAGAAGGGTATTTCTATCTCGACCATACTGGTGGCTCAAGAACTTTTAATATCCAACAATTGAGTACCCAAGACAATGACTGGCTTAAAATTAATAGTGTTGGCTCTAATGGTACTGTGTGTATCATTCAAAACGATCAGGGTACAAGCCTCGGTTGCTGAGATAGGTGGGGTATCTGAAGTATCAGGTAACGCACAGATAAGAAGAGAAGAGTCTCCGTTTGACGCAAACCTAAAGTTTTCTATTCAATCTAACGATGAAGCTGTTACAGCTAATGGCCGCATGGCTATTACCTTTTTAGATGACTCAACGGTTAAGCTGACTGAACACAGCCAATTGACTATAGATAAGTATATCTATGACCCTGACCCTGACAAATCCAAGATGGCATTGACGTTTGGGTTAGGCACTGCAAGATTTATAAGCGGCAAGTTAGGAAAAATAAATAAAAGAAATATATCTTTAAAAACTCCAACGGCTGACATAGCGATTCGCGGAACCGATTTTACGGCCACCGTAGATGAACTGGGCCGCAGTCTTATTATTTTATTGCCTGACCAGTACGGTGTATCTAGTGGCGAAATAGAAGTTATTACGGCGATGGGTAGTGTTTTGCTTAATAAGCCTTACGAAGCTACTACGGTATCGGTGTTTGAGTCTGCTCCATCAAAACCAGTAATATTAGATTTGACGCTAGATTTTATTGATAACATGCTTATTGTCACGCCTCCAAAAAAAGAATTAGCTCTTACCGAAGAACGGGCAGTTAAAACAGCTAGCATACTAGATTTTAACGGCTTAGACATAGATTACTTAGAAGAAGATTTTTTGAAAGACGATAATTTAGAGTTTACAGAGTTAGATATTAACTACTTAGATGTAAATTATCTTGAAGACTTGCTTGATATTTTGGATGTACTTGCAGTTAAAGAGGAAGACGATAAGTTAGCAATGGTATCGGGCGTAACTTTGTCGGGAACTGAATTAGGCGCAGATGTAAAAACTCAGATAACAACTATTATTACAGGGCAAACATTGAGTTTAATGAGAAATGTAAGCGAGTCAGTCAAGCTAGACTTAGACATTAGCAACGGATACACGGTGATACTAATACAAGATGGAGTATCTAACACCGTTAAGATTAATGGCGGTGATTCTGTAATAAGGATTACTCAGGAAGGATGATAAGCAACTACAGAAGGTATATAAGAATTAAGTATGGCTTCCCGCTAACACGTAGGGGTTTGTTTATAGATGTGTTTGCATAATAAAAAGGATACAACATAAAAAAAATAATTATAGGACTTGTAGTTTCGGTGTTGTTTGCGGCTTTAGTATATCAGCCAACACTTATTGAGGTTATAAAGTTAAAAACTTTTGATTCTTTGGTTAAAACAGAAGAGCCAACAGGAAATATAGTCTTACTTAACCTAACGGAAAACGACATACGCAAACAAGGCGGATGGCCTTTTCCTAGAGACAGGCTAGCAAATATTCATGTTAACTTGTTAAATGCAGGAGCAACCTCTGTTTCTTGGGTAGCAGTTTTTAGTGAGCCAGATAGGTTTGGTGGTGATAAGGTTTTTGCAGAAGCATTGTCGTATTACCCCTCAGTGATTGCTATGTTTGAAACCAATGGCTACAAAGAAGTGCCTCTTACCGAAGGCACAGTAATACTAGGTGATGACATAGGCGGCATAGAAGCGCAAGGCGTTACACAAAACATAAAGCCGTTAAGGGATGTTGCTCTCCAAGGAATAGTATCAGCGCCAGTGGATGTGGATAATTTGGTTAGACGAATGCCCTTGTTGATGCGAAGCCCTGAAGGTTGGATGGCTAGCTTTGGGACTCAATTGTTAAAAGCCGCTACGGAAACAAGCACTTACGTTATTAAAACTAACGAAAGCGGAATACAAGAAGTAAGAGTTAAACAACTCAACCCAATACCAACAGACGATGACGGAAGGGTGTGGGTTAACTGGGTGGAAACGGACAGCACTTCTTTACAGGATATGGACGTAGAAGGCAAGATGGTTATCGTAGGAACGACAGCCAAGGGAATACTACCACAAGTTGCAACACCTGTAGGACTATTGTATCCGCATCAGATACAAGCATCTTTGGCAGAAACTATTATTCATGCGTCTAGCAAGCGTATGCCCATGATCCCAAACGAAGCATTGTTTTATGAAGTGTTAATTTTTTGTTTTGGCGTTCTGTTGGTTTTTGCCTTTATAAACTACTTAGGTGTTTACTTAGGGCTTTTTCTTTCTTTGTCGGCTATAGCGGCATTAGGAGGGCTAGGTTACTACTTAATACAAACAGGATTGTTAATAGATGTAACTTGGACAGCAATTTCGCAATTTGTAGTAGCTTCTGTTGCTTTTTACTTTAATTACAAAGAACAATACAAGCTAAGACAGCAGATTAAAAAACAATTTGAGCATTACTTAGACCCACGGCAAGTTAAAAAATTGCAAGAAAACCCCGAATTACTCAAGTTAGGGGGTGAAAAGCGTTACTGTACGTTCCTATTTACTGATGTTCGTGGGTTCACGGCCCTTTCAGAGAGCGTAACGCCCGAAGAAGTGACGTATATAATGAATAAAGCCCTTACAGCCCAACAATCAGCGGTTGCTCAATGCCACGGCATGGTGGATAAGTATATTGGTGACGCAATGATGGCAATATTTGGAGCGCCTCTAGACTTAGAAAACCATGAGGATTGGGCTATAAAGTGCGCTCTGCAAATAGAAAAAAACATGGAAGAGTTAAATGTAGAGTTTTCTGCCAAAGGATTGCCTCCTATACAGATAGGGGTAGGCATTAATAGCGGTGAGGCTATTATAGGTAACATGGGATCAGATCAGCGTTTTGATTACACTGCTATTGGCGATTCGGTTAATGTTGCGGCACGATTGGAGTCAGGCACTAAAGACGCAGGAGTAGATGTTCTAATAGGTTATAGCACTGCACAAAACTCTAATAGTACGCTACAATCATTACCGTCTATTAAGGCAAAAGGTAAATCTAAAAAACTTAAAGTATACACAATAGCCAAGGAAACAAAATGATTACAATTAACGAAGTAACTTACGAAGAAGAAGATTTAACGCCAGAGGCAATAGCTAACGTAGCTCGCATTAACGAGTTAAGACAAGAGCTTAACGCACATCAAATGCGATCCTCAGAACTTAATGTTCTTATATCAGCCTATGCAAACGCCATAAAAGATAGCGTAGAGGTTGTAGAAGAAGATCAAGAGGCGAAAGAAGCGTAATGCCTACAGTCAAAGAAGCACTTATTAAGCTAGAATCTCATGAGGCAGAATGTTCTGTAAGATACTCAAATATTGAAAAACGTCTTGATGATGGAGCAAAAAGATTTAATAGGCTAGAAATGATGCTTTGGGGCGTATATCCCTTTATCTTAGCTTCTTTGGCGATAACAAAACTATTGTAGGAGCAAATATGTTGCAAGCACTGATAGGCCCTGTTACTGGACTTCTTGACAAGTTTATAGAAGACAAAGACCAAAAGAACGCCCTTGCACATGAAATTGCTACCATGTCAGACCGACATGCTCAAGAATTAGCTAAAGGGCAATTAGCCGTAAATGCTACGGAAGCGGCTCACAAGTCATTGTTTGTTGCGGGTTGGCGGCCTTTTGTTGGTTGGATTTGCGGAATTGGTCTTCTATATAACGTATTAATCTCACAAATTCTTGGAATATGGTTTGAAGTTCCTGAAGTTGACCCCTCTCTTCTTACTCCTATACTTATGGGAATGTTAGGTATGGGAGCTATGCGTTCATACGAAAAAACCAAAGGGGTACAAAGGGACAAATGAGCGACTTTAAATATTTTAAGCTTGAAGACTTTGACTGCCAAGAAACTGGCGAAAACGAAATGAATGTTGATTTTATACATTCTTTAGATCAGCTTAGAGCGGCTTGTGGATTTCCGTTTATCATTACAAGCGGTTTTAGAAGTAAAGAACATAGCGTAGAGAAACGAAAGTCAAAAGCAGGAACTCATGCATACGGTATTGCCGCAGACATTAAAGTATCTGGCGGCGCACAGCGTTTAGCTATCGTTAAACATGCGTCAGCTATGGGAATGTCTGTAGGTGTAGCCAAAACTTTTGTTCATGTAGACGTTCGCAAAACAGAGCCGATGTGTTGGTGTTATTAAGTTAAGAATTATAAATGTATTTGTGTAGTTTTATTGGAGATTACTAATGAGCAAAGGCGGTGGTGGCGGAGCAATGCAAGGTGGCTACGGCCAACAACAAGGCGGGTTTGGCCAACAACAAGGCGGCTTTGGCAGTCAGAGTGGAGGCATTGTAGCCGATAACTATCAAGGCTATGGTCAACAACAAGGCGGGTTTGGTCAGCAAGGCGGCTACGGTCAACCTAGAGTTCCGGTAGGTCAAGGTGGAATGTATAGTCGCATGGGAGCGCAGTCTTCTATGGGAGGCAAAGGTGGTCGCTCTCCAAGTGGTTTTGGTCAGCAAGGTGGTTACGGTCAGCAGGGCGGCTATAGAGGCGGATTTGGAGGAATGGGAGGCTATGGTCAACAACGCGGCTATAGAGGCGGATTTGGCGGCTTTGGCGGAATGCAAGCTCCCCCACCTCGTAGCGGCTTAGGAGGCTACGGACAACAGCAAGGTGGATTCGGAGGCTTTAGTCCTGCTCCTAACTATGGTCAAATTGGCAGAGGCGCTAAAGGCGGCATGGGCAACATGGGTGGAAACCAACGTCAGCCATATCGAGCACCGTACATGCCAACTGTGGAAACTTCATCAGAGCCTCCTCAGACTGGTGGCCCTTCGCCTTTTGGCGAACAGGTGTCGCAACAACCTATGGATGAGAATACTAGAAGACGCATGGAAAGCGGCATGACTGGAACTGGTGTTGCTCCCCCAGAAGGCTATTCTTTTACTAGACCACAAGAGGGCATTTACAACGCGATGATGCCTCCGGGTGGCGGTAGGTGGGCTTATGGGCCAGAGGGTGGCAGAATAGAAGTAGGGGGGGGTCAGCCGCAAAGTTACACATTGCCTAGCCCTGCCCCGCAGAACGATAATAGCTATCAGGCTAATATCGACTTTATGAACGAAATGGCACAAAAAAATGCTCAAGTAGGATCAGACGGTCAATCTGTATCTCCTAGCTTTAGTTATGACCAAGCAACAGGCCAATATGTCCGAGACTCTTCAGCATTTGGTCTGACTGGGGATGCGGCATTAACACGGTACAGTCCTGAAGAATTCCAATCTGAATTTGGTAGAACATTAGGCAAGATGCCATCACAAGGTGGTGGAGACCAAGGGCCGATAGGCACTGGAGTTCCTGCATCCGATGTACCTGCTTTTGATCCTAGCTATAATTCTGGGGTTGCAGGCGGTATGCAACGGTATGGCGGTAACTATAGCAATCCTAATATGGGCAGAGGAATCAAGGGTGGAATACAAGGGCCACCACCTCCATCGGAGTTTCGTGGTCTAGATCGTAGAGCGGCATCTGGCCCTCAATTAGATTACGCAGGAATGTCTGATGATGAAATAAAAAAACTTATTCCACAAATGGGTTATGGTGTTGGCTCTAATAGACGAACTGTTGATATAGGACAAGGGCAAATAGATGAATTTAGGCTAGAAAAAACAAATCCTGAAATATTTGGAAGATTAATGCAAGATATTAGTTCAGGAAACGCATCGCCCGAAAATTATGAAAACCCAATAGCCAAAAGAATGGCAGAAAAAGAGCAAGCTACCAGAGCTAAACAAGCAGAATTTGCACGAAATAATCCATATGTTCCGCCACCACCTAAGCCTGCTCCAGATGGAACACCAGAAAATCCATTTCCAATGGGCGGCATGATTGAAGCAAGCAATCCTACTCCACAAGGGCTTAGAGCAACAAGAGCTGATAATTTAAGAGCGGCTGGAATGTCCCAGATGAAACAGCAAGTTCCTCAAGGCATAGCATCAATGCTTCAGCCATCGCCTTATAGACCTCAATTTTTATCTAACCCCCCGAGGCAGTTAAGGCAAATCCAACAAATGCCTAGACAACAAGTTGGGCGCGGCAGGTATAACGGACGTTAATAGCGGAGAATAAAATGGCGTTAACTAAGCTTCAGTTTTCTCCCGGAGTCAATAAAGAAGGCACTGACTACACTGCTGATCAGGGTTGGTATGAGTCTGACAAAATTAGATTTCGGCAAGGCAGACCTGAAAAAATAGGTGGTTGGCAGAAGTTTAGCACTAACTCATTTTTAGGGGTGTGCAGGTCTTTACACCGATGGGCATCTTTAGCGTTTACCAAGTATATAGGCATAGGTACTCACCTAAAGTTCTATATATCTGAAGGTAACAGCTTTAATGATGTAACGCCCATACGTCTAACAACGTCTGCGGGTGATCCACGCTTTGCCGCAACAGACGGATCATCTGTAATAACAGTAACAGAGGCAGGTCATGGTGCTGTTGTTAATGATTTTGTTACCTTTACAAGCGCGGCATCTCTAGGCGGCAATATTGTTGCGGCAGTGTTAAATCAAGAACAACAAATAACCTCAGTAACGTCCTCTAGTGTCTATACCTTTACAGCTAAGGATACGTCAGGAACCACAGTTACAGCCAACTCAAGCGACTCAGGAGATGGTGGCAGTAGCACCGTTGGAAAGTATCAACTTAACACAGGTCTTAACGCTTACGTTTCAAGTACAGGCTTTGGCGCAAGTGCGTGGGGTTCTGGAGGATTTGGTTCTGCCAGTGATATTAGTTCAGCCAATCAGTTAAGGCTTTATAGCCAAGACAACTTTGGTGAAGACTTGGTGTTTAATGTCAGGGGTGGAGGGATATACTATCATGATACCTCTGGCGGTCTATCAACTAGAGCGGTAGACATAACTAGCATTGCAGGAAATTCTTCTCCGCCAAGCATCGCTCTTCAGGTTATGGTTTCAGACATTGACCAACACGTTATTGCGTTTGGATCAAACCCTATAGGTTCTACAGCAATTGATCCTTTGTTTATTAGATTTTCTGATCAACAGAATGCAGTTGACTGGCATCCTACCGCGACTAACACAGCAGGCGGTGTAAGAATAAATTCAGGATCAATAATTATTGGAGCCGTTCAAGCTAGAGAAGAAATACTTGTGTTTACAGATGTTAGCCTGCACTCAATGCGATTTGTTGGCCCTCCTTTTGTATTTAACTTCTCAACAATAAGCACAGATACTTCTATGATTTCTCCTAATGCGGCTGTTAACGCTAGGGGATCAGTGTTCTTTATGGATGAGGGTGGATTCTTTGTTTATAACGGATCAGTGCAACCACTGCCATGCTCGGTTAAAGATTATGTTTTCTCTAACCTAAATGTTGGTCAAGCATTTAAGGTATTTGCCGCAGAAAACTCTGCTCATTCTGAGGTTACTTGGTATTACCCTATTGGAACTGGCAATACAGAAATAACAAATTACGTTACCTATAATTATGAGGAAAATCTTTGGTCTGTAGGAACCTTAACTAGAGGCGCTTGGTTTGATTCTGGTCTAGGAAACTTCCCCTTAGCATCTTCCGTGATTACAGATACAGATGCTAATTATCTTTATGAGCATGAAAAAGGATATGACGCTGACGGAGAGGCTTTAACTGCTTTTGTTGAATCTGGTGATCTTGAGATGGGTGACGGAAACGCATTTATGTTTATGCACAGAATTATCCCAGATTTTTCTTTTAAAGGCTCTGACCCTAGCGTATCAATGACCATCAAAGGAAGGGATTACCCTCTTCAAGATGCGTCTGTATTGGCAACTACCACTGTAACTTCAAGCACAGGACAGTCTGATATAAGAGCAAGATCAAGACACCCTTTAATTAGAATAGAAAGCACAGGTGAAGGGTATGGGTGGAGACTGGGTACTCTTAGGTTAGATGTAAGACAGGATGGTAGACGATAATGGCTACAGTTAAAACTCCTTTGCCAGTGGCAAGAGCGGAATACGATCAAAATAATGAGAACATTGCCCGAAAAACAATAGAGTTTGCTCTTTCTAACGCGGATAATGAAATAAATATAGCAAAAAGGCAGAGCGATAAGACAGGCTCACTGGCTTTGCGTAGATTTCAGTTCTTATTGATGGGTGCTTCATGAGTGATGCGATTAAAATTTTGGGTCAGCTAGATGTTTCGGCTACTACGGTAACTACTTTGTATACAACGCCAGACCTTACGCAAACAACAGTTAGCTCTCTTGTTATATGTAACAGGTCAGGATCAGCAATAACATTTCGTGTAAGCGTTCACGTTGAAGGCGCTAGCGCAGACGATAAACAATTTTTATTTTACAATCAATCACTTGCGGCAGAGACTACACAAACTGTAGTCATAGGCATCTGTCTAGGACAGAAGGATGTCATGAAAGTATATGCAAGTGCGGCTAACGTAAGTTTTAATCTTTTTGGCGTGGAGACTAGTTAATGAACAACCAACAAATGATGCGTAGACCTATGCAGGGTGCGGCAGAGCAAATGGCAACTCATGGTAGATATGGGGACAGTATGCTTGTTCACATGAATCCAGTTGAAGTTCAAGGATTAGCGTCTTTGTCTCCTACAGGCTCATTAACAACAAACCCTATGACAGGGCAACCAGAGGCTTTTCTGCCTTTCTTAGCGCCTTTGTTGGGTAGCTTGGCAGGCAGTTCTTTATTGACAGGAGCGGCGGCAGGCGGCTTAGGAGGCTTGATAGGGGCAACAGGACTTAGTTCTGCGGCGGCAGGAGCAATTGGATCTGGTCTTGCTACTACTGCAATTACTGGCAATCTTAAAGAAGGGATTATGTCAGGTCTTACAGGGTTTGGTTTAGGTAAAGCGTTTGGAGCCGCGTCAGAAGCATTAA
>Ga0070748_1001146_pt1 | contig 12420 bp, 10 predicted proteins | sample VirMetDEL_Nov_12_FD_77015 | JGI IMG/M metagenome (GOLD analysis project Ga0070748, IMG submission 77015) | Aqueous microbial communities from the Delaware River and Bay under freshwater to marine salinity gradient to study organic matter... | ecosystem: Environmental > Aquatic > Marine > Coastal...
ATTAAATATTAAAGTAAAAGGATTAAAAGAGGGTGATACTTCAATAGCTCACGCCTTTATGAAAGGAGTTGTTAAGTCTGCTCTATGTAAGAAGAATTATGTAGATATCGATATGGTAAACGCTCACCCTGTATTTTTAGAAAATATTCTAAAAGATAAAGGTTTAGAATGTCCTATCCTTTCTTACTACAATAATAATCGAGATAAGTTCTTTAAAAAAATGGATAAGAAAGGATTAAGTCGTGATAATTGTAAAATCCTCCTTATGAGGATATTTTATAATGGTTCTATATCCGCTTTCTGTAAGGATCATAAACTCACGGAAGAAGATATCCCTGAGTTCATTTATGACTTAGATAAAGAAATAAAAAACAATACTCAGACATTATTAAACACGAATGAGCTTTTAAAATATAGAATGAAAGCGGTTGAGAATAAAGGAGCTGATTATTATAATTTAGACGGAACCGCTATGAGTTATTATTTACAGACTATCGAATGTAGGTGTCTTATGGTAATGTTAGATTATCTAAAAGAAAAAGGACATAGAGTAGGCGCTCTTATTCATGACGGATTACATTTAGAAAAGGTAAAAGAATGTGAAGAAGACGAAGAGGTAGGATATTCTGAATTATGCACGAAGATATCTCAGAGAATTAAAAGAGATACTGGTATCGATATAGGTGTAAAAAAGAAAGATTTCTGTACTATCCCTGAATTAGAGGATATGATAGTAATTGAAACTGATAAGGAGGGAGGAGCTTATATTTCAGATACTTTAAAAAATGATTATGTTATCAGTCAGGAGCGCGTCTTTCTTCGTGTAAATAATGTATGGACTTACAACGATAAGGAGATTAAAAGGAACCTTATTAAAATGGTGGGTAATATGAATATATTTCAGAATAACGACGGGAAATTAAAACCTTATTCAACCATGGCGAGATCCTGTATGAACTTACTTCAATTCGTAGAACCGACAGAAGACGAGGATTTTATTGATAAACTCTGGACTTCTAATCTATTTAAATTATGTTTTAAAAATGGATACTATGATTTTAAGAAAGGTAAATTAGAAGAATATGATACTGATACTCATACTACAATAAAAATCAATCGAGACTTTAAGGAACCTACTGAGGAAGACGTAAAAGCGGTATATGATAAAATCCTTAATCCTATCTTCAATAATGATAAAGAGTTAATGGATTGTTGGTTAAATTATATCGCGAGAGGTCTGGCGGGACATATTGAAGATAAGAACTGGGGTGTAGGTATTGGAGAGAGAGATTGTGGTAAAGGTGTCCTTGTAGGTATGTTAGAGAATTGTTTCGGTGAATATTGTAGAAGTACTAACTCTGAAAACTTTATGTTTAAAAATAACGGAGGAGACAGCGCGAAGGCTTTATCATGGTTAGTCCCCTTCGAGTTTAAACGTCTTCTATTAACGAATGAAATTACGAGAGACGCTGAGGGAAAATATAAAATAAACGGAAATATCTTAAAAAAGTTATCTTCTGGTGGAGATAAAATAGAGGCTCGGGTAAATCATAAGGACGAGATTAATTTTAAGATACAGGCTCGCGTCTGTATGTTCTGTAATGACTTACCACCTATCGAACCAGCTGACGCGAAGGAAACTTCATATATGTTTAGGTATCCGTCTAAGTTCTTGAATGAAGACGACGATAGATTAGGTAAACCATTAATGAGGAAAAAGTATAAGGTAGTAGGTGAAGATATTCAGTATGAATATGAAAAGAAATCGTGTGTTAGATTACCCTCTGGTATATGGAAACCTGTGAGCGATTGTACTAACGAAGAATTAGATATCGCGGAAGAAATGGATACGTCCCATGATTGTCCTATTATGGAGAACGTCTGTAATTTCTATAAGAAGGACGACGAGATTAAATCATGGTGTAAAAGTCCCGAGATTATGAGTGCATTTATTAAAATCATATTCGATAACTATGGTAAAAAGGCTCCTATGTCTGATAATATGAAAGAAGAAATAGAAGACTTTAAAGAAGAAGAAAAAGAAGAGGATAGGTTCTTAGACCTTTTCAACTTTATAGGAGATAAGGAATGGGAGGAAGGAGATAAAGACTGGGTTTCGATAGCTCAGATAAACGTATTATTAAAGAAGGCCTCTATTAATTTATCGTCTCAGAAGTATAAGAATTATTTAACACCTAAGGGAGCGATTAAAGGTAAGAAACTAAATGATAAAACTAACAAGAGAGAGAATTGCTGGATAAATATTCAAGTTAATCAGGTAAAGGTGAAACAGATAGCGGAAGGATATCTTATGAATGACGAAAGCGACGACGAATAAATTATTATTTTTTATTATTTTTCTTTTTATTATTAAGTTTTTTCGGAGGTTTATCCTCTATGAAAATCTTTTCATTTATAACTTTCTTTTTCTGTCTATATTGGATCATGTCGGCGACGTAACTCTGAGGAGCGGGAACAATCTTAACCTTTTTCTTTTTACTATACATTTATAAAATACTTAATATAATATTTATTATTAAGATATTACTAATTTTCTTTTTCTGGTTCTGGTTCTGGTTCTTTAAGTTCTTCGTCATGGAGTTCTGGGAGTTTAGACGTAAGAGCCTTAACCTTGATAACCTCTTGGGCGATTATATCAGGGTGGATTTTAGAGTGTTTCTTAAAATATTCACTTGCTTCTTTTCTGGATACCATACTTTTATTTATAATTTATATAATAAAAAAAATAATATTTAATAAATTATAAATAAATGTCTTCATTAGTAATCTGTGGAAATGAATTACAGGACGGATCTGGGACTTCAACCTTTCAGGCGCCTTATAGTTTTAACAATCACCTACAACAACCTTTAAGGGTCCCTGCTAATTCTGAGATAGCGGTCCAGAGTTTAAAAATAGTAAAGGAGGGAGTATTATCAGTAACTCCTGCCTCGAAGTGGTTTCAATATTACGGCGTTAAGTTAAGCGATACAATCCCTATCGAGGAAACAACCTCGGCGCCTATCCCGACCGATTTAGGGATTGATAGAAATCAAGGATTATCAGCTGACGGAATAGCGGAGAAAATACAAGTAGGACTTAATAAAGGAGTACCTAATCCAGAGACTTTCGGTTTATGTTCTTGCGACGTGCAGAGGGACGGAGAGGGAGCGTTCGAAGGATTTAGACACGAGTTCAGGGAGAGAGGTTCTAACGCCTCGGGAACTAATACCATATCTCAGACATGGGTTAATAATTATGAAGGTGTGGGCGGTATGTCCTATAACTCGGCGAATAATAGATTAACAGCCTTATCCTCAGCGGACGGAGGAGTTTATAATATCGCGATAGGAACTGATAATCCGATAGCTCTAAACTCGGGAGAGTTTATTGTAGACGTATCTGAAACCGCGGGGACTTCTTGGGCGGTAGGATTTACACGTAGTAGAGCGATAGGAACGGATCCAGATTATTTTAATCCTGCTGATAGTTATATTACGAGGAACGCTAATCTTTTCGGAGATTTCATAGTTGGAGCGTTTCAGACAGAAACTAATCAGAGATATCTTAGAGTTCTTCATGCTGTTTATGATACTACCTCCGAAAACTATGATATAGATAATCCTATGAGTATGAGAGAGGTTTCTTACTATACAGGAGACGGGGATTTAGACGCCGAATATAATTGGAGTACTAATTTCTCCTCGGGTAAAGGATATACTAAGGTTCGATTTACTATTCAGAATGAAGAGATTTCGGTTGATTTATTTGAACCTAATGCGGACCCGTCTAAGCCTGGGGCCTATGTTAAACTGATTACAGCCTCGGGAGATAAAGGGACAAGATTTAAACCAGTAGCGGATACATGCAGGGCGCTTTACCCGATTGTATTTCAGAGTAATTTTCAGTCGTCCAGTCAAGACAGATATCTAACGATAGATAGTTATAGGGGAAGAAATGTAGGAATGAAATACGGAACTACTGACTGGTGGGGATATCTATCGGCGAATGACTTAGAGGTTCAGTATGGTAAGGAGGTAGATACGAGACCTTATAATGATATGGGGACAGCTACACCACATACCTATAAAGGAATATCAGGAGGTTTCATGGAAGATTACGACGTGGTTATGATAGTAGAAAAAGACGATACTAATAAATATCCAGAGACGGACGACGCTAACTCCTCTCTATTGTTAGGTTTTGAAGGTAAGAGCGTAGTAGATACATATACTCTCGCGAATACCTCAGGATTAGGTTATTTCGATAGTAATTCAGTACCAGAACTTAAATCAACGTCAGCTTTATTCGTGAGACTTAATAATCTAAATATAAGAACTTATAACGCGAATAAAAGTGCATTCAGTAAGATAGTTTATTCTGTCCCTAAGTTCTCTACTGGAACCGATAAAAACATAGGATCTTTATTCTTCGAAGCGCCAGAGAAAACATATGTCGCTCTTAATAATCCTGACGAGTTGATCTTGAATACATTTAATATCGATTTAGTGAATGAAGACGAAACACTCGCCACGGATTTAACTGGTAAGAGTGTATGTATTTTACATATCAGAAAAACTCCGAGTATGTAAGTTTTTAATCTAAAATTAATATATATTATAATATAAAATGAGTTTTAATAATTCTTTACCTAATATTTCTATTCTTGTACCTACATATAATAGAAGTAAGTTTTTACCTTTATTCATTCATAACCTTAAAAATCAGACATATCCTCATAATAAATTAGAGGTATGTATTGACGACGACGGGACCGAGCCTTTTACTGATAATATACAGGGATTACAATTAGATATTTATCCGATAAAATTAGTCTATCATAAAGAAAAAAAAAGAAGAACAATCGGAGAAAAAAGAAATTATTTAGTTAAGAAACTCGCCAGAAATAAAATCCTCTGTTTCATGGACGACGACGATATTTATAATCCTGATTATATTAAATATAGTTATGAATGTTTAAGAGATAATAAGTGCGGATTAGTCGGTTCTTCGAGTATGTTATTTACATATCCAGAAATGGATTACGTTATAACTGGTATTAAATGTCCTTCTAAGATACAGATACACGAGGCCACTATGTTATTTACTAAGAAATATTTTAATAGTATGGGAGGTTTTGAAAAGAGTTCTCAGGGTGAAGGAGCGAGTTTCATTAAAGAACAAGATAAAAAGGTATTTAATACTGATATAAATGACGTAATGATCTGCGTAGCTCATGAAGGTAATACAATAGATAAAAAACAATTCAGTATCGATAAACTAAAATTAGGAGTATTCGAAGGTCCAGAGGTAGATATATTAAATAGGATTTTATGTCTAAAAAAATAATATATAATATATTATTAAATAAATGGAATATACTGATACGACGATATTAGATTGTAATAGACAACACTCTATCCAAGCTATAAGCGGTAATGAAGAGAACACGGCTCTATTTACGAATGAATTAGGAAGAGGTATCCAGTTAGAAGTAGGGGATAAGGTATCGGTTCAGAATGCATATATATCAGAGATAGGAGCGGGTTCAGATACTATCGAATTAAAGGGAGAAAGTTTCGGGAAAAGGAGAACTATTAAATACATTAAAGAAGAAAAACAATATCCTACAAGTCCTCAGGATAAAATAGACGATATATTATTAACTCCTCTTATTAATGGGTACCAGAGGATTAAGAGTGTTGAAGATACTTTTACCTATGACTTAAAGGACAACGAAACTTATATCACTAATCAATATTATCTAAATAGTAATGGAGAGAGTGGATATGTTTTTTTACCACGTCGTTTCGTGTATCCCGATACATTAGATAAAGATTTATGGGATAAAATGGACGATTTCGATACAGGTATGAGTTTACCTCAGACTGCATTAAACTTCGCGTCTTGTGATTATTCATTAATATTCGGAGGAGATCATAACCAGAATTATAACGAGACTAAGAACGCTTATAAATTAAGTCATGATAATAGAAGATTAACTCTTATGAGGAGATTAGATCAAGGGGCCAGACATACAGATTTAAGAGCGACAATATTAAAGGAAGACGGGACCCAGTTAGCGTCCGCGTATCCTCTCTATCGAGAACCATGTAGAGATACATATACTATTTATAAAGATTATTATAAGGTATCAGTTACGGAGGGATTTAATAGACCTGAAAACATAGGAGAAGAAGTTACTAAACAATTAAAAAACGCCGACGCGGGAGATAAGTTTACTATCGTAGATAAAAAAGGATTAGAGAGAGATATTACTATATCATTTAATACTAATAATTATAAACCTTTTTTATGTGGTTCAATTGATACTTTTAGTAAGAGCGCTTTTGAGAATTATAGAGATAGTAGTGATTTACAGGAGGCGCTGAATTATAATAGTAATTATTATAATATTTATTGTTTAAGACCTGAGATAAGAGAAGCGGGACAGAAAGTTAATAGTTATGTAGGATTTACTAATCTCGATATCCTATACGGGTCCCAGAGGGCGACCCAGAACTTAATAACCTCTTTATTATGGACCGACGAGAACTTAGAAAATCTGAGAGATTTATTCAAGGCTCAGAAACTTTATCCTGAATTATTTAATAATGAAAACGTTTTTAAAATACAAGGGAGACAGGATATTTATGGAGGGTCTTTATCTGTTAGTAATCTTAGGTTTTTACATATAAACCCTAAATATTACTCTTCTAACGCGGATAATTATTTAGGAGGTGATAATCTTAGCGCGACAGCCACTACTGATCCGTCTCGTTATAGTCTACCTTTATTTATATATTATGATAGTGATAATGAAGATACATATACAGAAGGACCAGATATAAATAATTTATGTTATGGTTTTGCTCTAAAACATATGATAGGAACAACTGCATATATAGAGTTAGAAGTTAAGGCGATAGGAGGTGTAAATCCTTACGCTTATGTACCTATACCTGAGCCTTCTGTTGAAACCCATATTAGGTCAGGAACTCGTATAGGTTTTGATTGGTCTTTTAACGCTTACGGGAGTGTATGTGCTTGTGGTTTAAATAATCGTTGCGATAAGGATTACTCTCAGATAAACGAGTGGGGGATTATTAACGCCTCAGCCTCAGGAACAGCTGAGAAAAATCCTACTTCTGGATTATTAAGGTATAATTACATAGGCGCGACTAATCCTATATTTAGATATGATAGCGACCAGTCTCGATTTTATTTCAGTCAATTACATACCCCAGAGTTAGCGGGTCAGTCTGAGGTTCAGGCGGGGGACATGGGTCAGGACCCTATACCGACAGACAATACGAGAGACGGAGGGGCGGAAGTTTATAAAATAAATAAACGAGTTAATAGATACACGTATACTCCTAACATGAGACCTTATGACGTATCAGTAAAAGGTAAATATAAATATCCTCCGAGCGCTGGTGAAAAGGAGAGGACTATATCTATCAAGAACAGAAATATAAAGTCGTGGTGTGTTTTTGATAGTGTATGCGGAGTATATATTTCAGATTTAGGTTATGATAAAGAAGATTTCTCCCGTGGCTTATGGGGGACATTAGGTTTCACTTATGACGAATTATTTAGTCCTGCTACTGCTGATAATAATAGATTAGTAAGGGTAACCCCTGATAGAAAGGACCAGAGTATAATTACTACTAATAGTACTATCGTATCAACAGATACGAGAGATTATATAGTTAATCAGTTCGGCGCTGTATATTTTACTACTCAGATACCGAGTTCTTCTATAATTGAATACGAGACCATAGTAGCGGAGGGAGGAGGTATGAAAGTTATTCAAGTAGATCCCGCGATTACTCAGGGTACTAATAGTATAAATATATTAGGAAGTAATCTCCCTCGAAGAATGTTGAGACCATACTATACAATAAGAAGCGATATAATAGACGATAACCATTACATAGGAGGAGAGAATAGTAAAACCTTATTACCCGTAGTAGGTATATGTGATAAACAATACTCAGGAGGAGATTTCGTATTCGGCGCCGATAATCAGTTTACCTTTACAATAACTAAGAAAAAGGTTATTACCTCGATTACTACTTCTATTACGGACCCTAATCAATCATTCGCCAGAGTAGATCCTGATAGTGCTGTGATATATAAAATCATGAAGAACGTAAGAAACGAGGAGGACTTGATTTCTAATTATCTTAAAGGATTAGAAAAACAGCGGAAAAAATAAGTTTAATTTCATAAAAATAAAATATATTAAGTATATATAAATGAGTATTGTTGAAAATATGGAACTCGAAGAGATTATTAGTCATTATGCACGTAGAGGAGATACTGAGACGTTAGCTATTTTAAGAGCCATTCAGGAAGAGATAGAGAAATCAATTGATCCAGATTATAATCCTGAGAGTGATAGTGAAGAGTATTCTGAATATTCTGATAGTGAAGAAGAAGGTAATAACGATTTAGTCGAGGAGATTATTGAAGTTAATCCCTCTCTTAATGGTTTCTGCTCTCTATCATGATAAATAACCTATTTAATCTTATATTTTACCTATTATATCATTAAAATACCTCTTTAATCTAATATTATGTCTCTTTTTACACTTAAAGAAACATAAATTACGTAATTTATTAATATTTTAAGTCATTTTTAGTCATTATTTAAGTTTAAAGACTATATTATTATCATAATTTAAGTTTAAAGACTTATTATTTAATATAATTAAGTATAATAATGATATATAATGGTTCTCATGGTTCAATCTGTTTTTATTATAAAGGATTATTAATCAGTAGCTATCCATTATCGAAAAAGAAAACTCTTCATGCTTATTTAAATCAGGGAGAAGAATTAATTTATAAAAGTAAAGGTATACCTATTAAGGTACAGATTAAAACATATCTCCATTTTTGTAATGAGATATATTCACGTAAAAAAAATAACTTAGCTATAAGAAGATCAGATCATATTTATTTTTTAAATTGTCTGACTGCATTATTAAGATTGAAGATTATTGATAATGACGAATTAAATGGTTTCATGTGTTTTAATAAAAAGAAATAATTAATTACCTTCTTTCTCTTTTTTTATTTGTTCTCTTTCGTTTTTTCTCCTATTAAAATATTCCTTTATCATTTTCTCGTCTCTCTTTATTCCTAAAGGTTCATATCCTCTACCCTGTAAAATGCCGTCTTGTATTAATGTAAACTCTCTATGAGGTGTTGCGTATTTATATTTTTTATGAAGTTCTGTAAACTTCTTTTTAGCTTCTTTTATCATTTTCTCTTTTTCTTGATAATATTTAGGTCGAGGGTTCTTTACTCCTTTTTTTATTATCTTCATGGTTTCCTCGTCTACTACAGGAGGGACTTTCCATTTAGAGAACTTTTTAACTTCGCTATATAGTTTTTTATCTTTATTTTTTAACCAGTCATAGAAAATAGGTAATACTTCTTTTTTAACTTCGTTATTAAGTTGAGTAAGTCTATCTTCTTTCTTAGGTTCTTCTTTCTTAGGTTCTTCTTTCTTAGGTTCTTCTTTCTTTACTTCCTTCTTAGGTTCTTTCCCTAAATCATTAATCTTCTTTAATATAGATAGTAAATCCTGATTAAATGTTATATCTTTCTCTACTCTAACCCTTGATTTAGATTGTTCTAATAACTCCCTCGCCTGTTTAATTAATTCTTTATCTCCTGAACTCTTTATCTTACGATAAGATAAAATAATATCTTGTTTTATCTTATTAGATTTATTATCTCTTTCTTTATCAGGTGCATAGAACTCAGGGATTTCTTTTTCTATTCTTGCCGTTTCTTTATCCCTAACCCCTGTTAATCTTCCTTTTAATTTTCTACGTGGTTTAGGTTCTTCTTTCTTTTTAGGTTCTATTACCTTTATTTTTTTAGGGTCTACCTTAGGACGTCCTACTTTTTCCTTAGGTCTAACCTCGTCCTCCTTCTTCATGACTTTAGGTTTAGGTTTAGGTTCTGGTTTAGGTTGTTTCTTCTGTGCTTCTTTCTTTTTTTTCTTAAACTCCTGAACCGCTTCTTTTTTAGCTATCTTAATATCTTTCTGTTTCGCTTCTTCCTGTTCTTTCTTCTTCTCTGCTCTCTTCTTCTTAACCTCCTCAGATACGGGTTTAGGTTTAGTCAGTTCCTCCGCCTTCTTTAAGGTTATCTGTTTCCCTCTCTGTTGTTTAGGTCTGATAACTTTCTTATCATGATCTACCTTATAATTCTTACCTTCGATTAACTTGATTAATCCCTGTCTATCTGTACCTTTCGGGATAACTATCTTACTTAAAATATTGTGAGCGCGTATTAGTTTACGTAACTCGGGAGCGGTTAATTCTCCCTCTGGTGTTTTACTTTTAGGAGCCATAGGTTTATATTATTAAAAAATAAAATATTTACTATTATATAATGATTAATAAAAGTTTTAGTAAGGGAGATATGTTGGATATTATCCGTCAGTTTAACCTTGATATTCCTAATAGTAATAACATGGATAAACTTAAACTAAGTATTACCCTATGGTCTTATATTAATAATCTTAAAGATATTAAACCTGATAGGGATATTTATTTAATTGAAAATAAAGAAGAATTACTAAAATATTTATCCGAACATAATCCCGATAAATTATTGAGTGTAAAAGAAAAAGGTAAGCTTATGAACTTCTGTAAAGAGGTGATTGTATATTGTACTAATGGATATAATATAGAATGTAGTTCATTCAATACAATCGAGGAGATACATATACCTACAAGGGATATCGCTATTCATGGGGATATACCCTCAGTTAGACGAGCGATAAGATTATTAAATCAAGATCCTAAACTAAAAGAGAAAATAGAACCTATTATCTCTAATAAAATGAAAAAACATATAGAATTAAAAAAGAAGAGAAAAGTTAAACAATATTACGGACTTATTAGTAAAAAAGGTAATTATCTGGTAACGTTCGATTAATTAGTTAATCCGAGAAACTCGTTGCAGTCCTCAGGTAAGAATGTATTACTATTAATATTCGCGGTTATCTTTTCTAAATGTTTAATATTGACGTATACTTGTTTAATCATTCCTCTCTCTTTATGATAAAAGTCTCCTACTCTATACTGGTCCTTATTGTAAGACCATACATACAGCCCGTCAGTAAATAAAAAATAAAACTTCCATGATCGAGGGTCTTTCTCTTTAAAAAGATATTCTAATTTATTATATCCGAAAAAAGTCTCTTGATAATCTTTATATTTATTATATCTACTTTTTAATTCTCCCACTATTTCTTTATTTCTAAAATCAACCTGTTTAAATTGATCTTTATAAAACTTAAAGTTATCCTCTGGATATAGGTTCTTATTTAGAAAATATACAACAAGTTTCTCGTTTTTCTTTCCTCGCTTTAAATCATTAATTAAATCGTATCCCATTATTTTACTTAAACATAGATATTTTTAAATACTTTTAAACGTTTAATTTTCCCGATTTTTATTCCTCTTCTTGTTCTTTTTTAATATATACATTCTGAGCCATTTCCTTCGAATGGCCCATTACCTTCGCGTCTTTCTCCATTTCTTCTTTTACCTTACCATACTTAGAACTCAGATAGATCTTCCTTAACATGGTGGTACTAATCGATTTACCCATTCTCTTTTTAGTTTCCTTTAAAAGTAATTGACTTAGTGCATTCCGACTTAATGGTTTACCAGTTGAAGACTTAAATAATACTCCCATACCATTAATACGAATATATAATCTTAATAGTTTCTCTAAATCTTTCGGGATATCAATATCTAACTCTTTATATTTAGCGGAGGTTTTATAATTATTTAATACCATAAACATTTTATTTTTATTCAATACTAAATAGTTCTTCTCTTTTTTATCTTCTTCCGATAGTTTATTATAAGCTCTCTTGTTAATGGCTTCCATTCCAGCGAGATCGTTACGTAGTGGTAATCGAGTATAAATATTAAATAGGATATATGATTGAAGTAATGATTTATCTTTCGCGGTTATATCCTCCTTTTTCTTTATTTTTTTATTCTTTATTTCTTCTCCCATGTCGTTAATCATTTTATTCACTTCTTCAATAGGGACGAAATTATCCTTTTGTTTATCACTTATAACTCCCGTCGCTTGTTCGTCTTCATACTTTTTATTTAATGTATCTCTTAACTCTACGTATTCCTCAATTAAAGGGTCTCCCTCTACCTTTTCAGATATAGCCATTAAATAAACTATTATAGCATTAAAATAATTCCTCTGAGTTGTAAAGTGTAATTCAGAGATTTTATCTTTAACATTATCAGGCTTATTCAAGAACTTAAAATTATCTGTATCGATTATCTTCTGTAATTTCAACAGGTTAGAACTATACATTTTAATAGTACTCTCCTTAGCGTTCGGTCGGGATTTCTTTAA
>Ga0070748_1001151_pt1 | contig 12377 bp, 5 predicted proteins | sample VirMetDEL_Nov_12_FD_77015 | JGI IMG/M metagenome (GOLD analysis project Ga0070748, IMG submission 77015) | Aqueous microbial communities from the Delaware River and Bay under freshwater to marine salinity gradient to study organic matter... | ecosystem: Environmental > Aquatic > Marine > Coastal ...
CGTTGTGGTAACAATAGATTAGGAACCCATTAGTTTATCTAATTCTATATCTCGCAGTGCTTCTATGCCACGGTTAAATAATGATTGAGGTGGCGGAGGTGAAGGCGGTGGTACAGCACCAGGAATAGGTGGCGGCATGATGGAGCCCGGAGGTTGTGCCATCTGTTGTTGTCTTTCTTCAACAGCTTTTGGCGTGTATCTCATCTTAGAAAAATCTGCAAGACTAGATCCTATAGCCGTCATGTCAAATGGGTTTGAAACTTTATTGCTATCGCTTCTAATAGCTTCTGAAATTGTCTGACTGCTTGGGAAGAATGGAACAAATTGTTTTGCAAACAGTTCAGGAATATGAGGCGTCTTGGCTTTAGATAAAGACTTGTAAATACTAGGCTTATCAATGCCAAGTTTTTCTGCATCATCGATAGCAACGCTTAGGTCTCGCAATGCTTTAAACCTTTGTTCGTTAGCAAGAATATAAGCTTTAGTTACAGCCGAAGCTTCGACTTTTCCTCTAGACTTTGCGACCTGGTTAAAGATCCTAGAGGCTTCTCTTACCTGTCGAGCGGCTTCGTACCCTCTATACTGTAGGGTTTTTTCTATATCAAGCTTAATGGTTTTAACACCGCTTAAAGCTTCAACAAACTTACCCGCAGCATCAATCCTAACACCTCTTTTGTTAACACCGGACATTGCGTCTGCGCCCAAAGCCTGACCTATGGCCCTTGGAAAATCCTTTACATCGTAACCAATATAAGCCGGACTAGACACATCTCCCTTAAGAGATATTGGGCTTATGCCTGGAGTTAAACCTTCTGCAAAATGAGCGAATCCTTTTGAAACCTTTAACCCAAGTGGGTCCGCATCGTTATATATCTGACCGCCATAAGCGTTTTTGTTTCGTCCAAGATTTAATATTTTTTCAGTAATAATTGACTCACTGAAAAACGGAGAAAAGAACTCACCACTACTTTCCCAGGCTGCATCAAGAGCTATATTTGAAAGATCTTTTTCTGCTGTAATGCCATTATTAACAGCATTAAATGCAGCTCTTGCTGGCTTAGTAAGATAGTCGTATGGGTTTGTGTAAGAAAAATTGTAAACCTCCGTGACATTGCCGTCCTTGTCAGAAGCGATTGGTATAAGTGTTGCATTCTTTTCCCAATCTTGAGCAAAAGATCTTTTAAAAGCATCTACTTGTTCTTGTGAAGATCCAGTGAGCATCATTGCAGAAGCGGAAAGACCGCCAGCTATGCCGCCATCTACAGCTAGACTTCCCATTAAACGCCTCATGCCAATAGATCTAATCTCTGGAGATTCGCTTGCTAATTCTTTAATCGACCGACCAATTACGTTTCCGCTGGTTCTGATTATCTCAGCAGGAAACGCAATGAAGTTTCCTAAAGGAGCTTTTCTTAAAGTTTTAATGAACTCAGGAACCCTAGCGTAGTTAGGCACTGTATCCTTTACGATCTCGGCAGCTTCTCTTTGAAGAAAGTTTTCAAGTTGATCGCCCTTAAGCTGACTTGGCGTTAACCCAGACTGTTGCAAATCAATAATGTTTCGAGCATCGGTTACAGGTATGTTAGTCGGGCTCTTGCTAAAGGCATCTCTTAGTCTGCCAAGCTCCATCTCATAGCTATATATTTTCCAAACATCATCAGATCCTTGGTATAACTTTCCAGAAAATCTGTTTTGAGTGTTCTCCGCTGCGCTAAGAACTTTTCTCATGATGTTACCACCAAGCACGCCACTCTTGGCCTGCAAAGCATCCTTGAAAAGACTTTCAAACTCACCCATTTTTGCGTTGGAATTAACAATTCCAAGCTCAATCATCTTTCTGTAATACTCATCAATGGCTTGTTTTGAACCGGCCTTGGCGTTACTTCTTGGAAGACTTAATCCTTTATCAATACTTCCTGGAAGACTTAGTCCTTCACCAACTTTTCTTTGGCCTATTTGACTTAAGACTGTTTGCATGGAGTTTAATAACGTTTCGCCATTTCCAAAATTGCCATTCTTTAACGCGAAGAAAGCTGCAGTCGTAGCGTTTCTTATCTGGGTAATAGGACTGTAGACCGTCTTTGCAACCTGGGACATACCTTTTATCCCGAGAAAGGTTGCATACAGTTTATTTAAAGGGCCATCTCCCAAGGTTGTTTTAGCATCCTCAAGGGCTCTTAAGTAATCTTTCTTGACGTACTTTCCTGCAAGTGGGCCAAACCTCATCTTCATTGATTCTGTTATTTCTCCAGTTGGATCTGGCGAACTAAAGCCAATCCTAGAGTAAGCACCAAGGTCTTCTGGCCGAGTAATCTGAACGTTATCAAGTATGAACTTGCTTTCAGGAGGCAAAGAATCATTGTACTTAAGAAGATTTTTAAAATAACTTGCTTGAGACAACTGCTTTGATATCACATCAACAGTTTCAACGGCTTTAGTTCTCAACCCAATCCTTTGTTCTTCTAAACTTCTTTGCCTAATGACGCCATCTTCGTAAGAAGTTCCGTCCTTTCGGACTCTTCCGATGACATCAGATCCGCCAGAGTATTCTCCCAAGAAGTCTCTAATAGCTGGAAGATTATCCAACTTCTTGTTTTTCAAAACTCCTTGCTTTACACCCTTTAATGTTTCTTCTTCAAACATCATGTTAGGTTTCATCTTTGCATTTGAAAACTGAACGTTACTTCTCATAACGTTTAGTTGAGATAAAGCCTGATCCGGAGTTAGCTCATCACCCGCCTGCCTGCTTGCTTCAATTATCTCTTCTTGAGCTGCTTTTATTTGTTCCATGCTGGGAACATATTCTTGAGAAGACTTAATGGTTCTATAAAGCCTAGTGCCATAATATTTTTGGTTTGTTTCCCCAATAGCTTTTACCAAAGCCTTGTTAAGATCTGGATCAAGGAACTGATCTTCTTTTGAAAGAGATGTAGAAAGATTGTCTATATACCCTCTGAAATCTTCAGCTGATCTTAAAAGACTGTAATCTTTTTTGCCGAACAAAGACTTCATATCAGATGAAGCTATCTCTTTATCAAGGCTTTCAAGAATGCTTCTTCCTTGCTGTCTGACAAGCTCTCGACTTACAGTCTTACCGCCTATCGTTCTGGGTTCAGCAAACATAAAGTCATTGAGAGCGTTTAATGCATATCTTTCATCTTCAGCGTTAAGCTTGCCAGCCTTCTTTAACGACTTTAATCCATTGTCTATTTCTTCAAAGCTGTTTCTTGCAAACTGATTGTCAGAAGATACTTGCTGCAACTTTATAGCATCAAGCTGCTTTGCCACTTCATTTGGCATTTCGCCCTGAAACGTAAAGTTATTCTTTAACTTAGAGTATGCCTTATCAATCATTCTCTTTCGAAGTTGAGGATTTTCTAATCCCGAATTAACTCCAGTTAATTTGTATAAGGTTTCCTTATCTTTGACTGCACTCAATGCGCTTTCAGCTTTTTGAGCAGCCTTCTGAGCCATTGAAGTTCTTGAAACTGCGTCAGCAGTAGCGCCAATTCCAGCGCCAGCTAAACCTAGAATTTTTGGAGCACCAAGAACTATAGCTGCACCTTCAGCAGCAACCTTTAGCCTGTTGGTTAGTTCTGCAGCAGCTCTTTCAGATCCTTCTAACTGATCCGTATCTATTCTTTTGGTAGGTCCTCCATCAAAAAAGTCACCTAGAGTCTCAACGTCAGGTGTTGTTGCCAGTACATCAGCAGCGCCAAACGCGCCAAGTTGTCCTGCTTTACCTAGCTTGTATGCTTTGGCAGCTTTTGCAGCTAGTCCGCCTGGAACGGCGAACTGAGTAAGAAACTTAACAGCTTCACCTAAGCCGGTTGATGTTGTTGGCTTGAACTGCGAATAAAACTCTCTAACCGTTTCTGCTTGGTTTGTTTCTCCATCAGAAACGAAATCAATTATCTCCGCAGGGAAGCTTGCAAGTCCTTCAACCCCGCCAACCAATCCAGCGCCTATGGCTCTAGCTATTTCTCCTGGAGCGGAAACATCTTCTTCACCAAATTCAACTGCTCTTTCCTGTATAGGATTGTTGTCGTAAAAATTTTGAGCAGATTTTAAAGCAAAAGCTTTATCATCCGTATCGACATCAACTGATCTTCCGTCAGGCAAATCTACAGTAATCATTAGGTTGCGGAAGCTCCTGGCAATGTGACTCTAGTTTGAGATCCCACACCAGATGTACTAGGATCTGCCTTTTTCTCTCCTCCATAAGCAGAATTTACAGTATCTTCTATTTGTTCAACGGTCCCAGGCTTAAGTTGACCATTTGCATCAACTAACAAAGGGTTTTTGTAAGCGGCTGTAAACAAGCTGGCCCTGAAGGCTTCTTTACCGTCTGAGGACTTCAGTAAAAGACTTAAAGCTTCTTCGTCTTTTATTCCTGGGTTTATAGATTTTATAAGCTCATAGTTCTTTTCCATAGCCGTCTTGCCAGCCTGCTCATAATTCTTAAGCTTGGCCTGCTCAATCTCATAGTCTCGCCCGCCTTCGTATACATCAGCAGCAAAGCTTCTAGGCACAAAGCCTTCTGTCGGCTTAGAGGCTCTTATCAAGCCAGCTCGAAGCTTCTTATCGGCAAGAAGACCGCCAACAACATCACCAGCTTTAGAAAGAAAGCTGGGTTCTGGCGGCGTTGGTGGTGGTTCCGTTATCGAAGCTTCTGCAGCGGCTTGGGCATCTATTGTAGCTTGGGCAGCAGCAGCCGCTTGAGCATCTATTGCCGCTTGATCTACAACTTCTTCATCGTCGCCAAGAAAGTTTGCGGCAGTAAGTGCTATTCCCGCTCCTCCGCCAACTGTTCCGGCGGTTAATGCAGCTTTCTGTTTTGTTGTCAGTGGCGGCTTGGCTAATGCTTCTATGCCGCCTCTTGCTGCGCGTGTACCGCCTGCTGCTGCGGCAGCTCGCTCCGAAGAAGAGGCCATAGGGATTACATTTCCAGAACGATCAAGAGGTATGCCTGGGTCTTGCATCTCGACATCGGGTCTATCTCCAGATCTAACTCTTGGTCTAGGAGCGCCAGGATCAAGCATCTCTATACCACGCCTAGCACTAGGATCCATCATCGGAATATCGGGAGGAATCAAGTCATCTGCGCTTCTCATAACATCATCTTGAACGTCAGGAATATTATCAAGAGGGCTCCTGCCTCCTGCACCAAGAGATTGTTCAGCACTTCTAATAACATCATCTTCAAACTCAGGAATATCATCACCAGCTCTTCTTACATTTGCCGGTGACAAAACCCCGCCCATATCATCTATTCCTCCCTTAAGACCAACACTGCCTTGTATAAGGTCCTCGGGAAGATCAAGACTTCTTGCATCTTCAGCGTCAATCTCGCCCCGCTTCAACGCATCAAGCGTCTTTTCAATCCAAGGGCCACCTGATTTCTTAAGGAAGAGTATGCTATCGATTAAAACACCGCCAAGAGATCCTCCCGCAAACTTAGGAACGATTGATGCAATGCCACCATTCGCAAATCCTTGCGCGGCCATTACCTGGGCGGCAAAGTCATCGCCATATGATTCAGCGACTCTTGCTCTAATAGCATCAGGATCTGGCTTCTGTCGAAGGTTGCTAATAGCACTAGCAACCTCCATAACTTCATCTGAAAACTGCGGTTCTTCATCTTCAAATAACCTTGGAACTTCTCCGGCAAGCCTAACGCCTTCAAACGCCCCAGCAGATTTAGCACCTGTACCGGCGGCGTCTTTTAAGGTGTCAAACTTTTCCATTTGATTTACAAGCTTGGATCCTTTGACGCCAGCCTTCATTAGTTTTGCAGCAGCATAGGCTGGCGGAAACGAAAGAAGCCCCATGGTCATATAATCAAGAGGGTCTGACGGATCAAAGATAATGTTAGTCAAGTCTCGAAGGTTCATTCCAGAACCTTGCTCAGTCTGCTCCATAGAGAAGAAGTCTTCAGCAACAAGACCGCCATCTTCAAACCCTTGAACAGGCGCAACACCCGCCATGATACCGCTACCTTGGCGGGTCTGCGGTGTCTGAAACATAGGACGGTCATAGATTTCTGGACGGTACATCATATCTTGTCGGTTCATGACTTTATCCTCCCTGGTTGTTGCGGTTTTGATATTGATTATAAAAATCTAAACCTTGGCCTGCTAATCCTAAGTAACCACCAATCTTAGCGGCTGTGCTTGGATCTTGATAAGCCCCAACTTGATTAGACTGAGTACCATACCCGCTTGAGTATGTTGGCAAGTATCCAGCCAATCCGCCAAGCATTTGCTGGCCACGCTGTAATCTCATGTACGGCTCATCAGCCATCTGTGTCGCAGCAGTATACTGATTGCCATAAGCGCGATCCTGAATGCCTCGACCAGTCTGTCCAAGCCCTGCCATGGTTCCGATCTGACCTGTAAGCATGTTGTATCCTTGCTGACCAAGTCCGGCAATACCCGCAGCGCCTCCTCGTTGTGCAGATCCACTTGCGCCGTATGCATTAAGGGCGGTCCCATACTGTTGTTGCGTCTGACCAAACATACCACTTGCTGCGCCTTGCATCCTACGCATTTGGTCTTCATAACTGCCCATGCCCATCTGTTGAGCTTGGCCGTACTGAGAGGCCATGCCTTGACCAATGTCTGCACGTTGGCCAGCAGCGCCTATTTGAGCGCCAATACCTTGCATGCCAAGCTGACCACGTTGAGCAGCAGAGCTACCGATATCTCTACCAGCTTGCATCCCAGCCTGACCTTGAGATTGAGCCGTGCTAAATGCTTGTTGACCCAACCGCGCTTGAAGTTCCGCTGTAGAGATACCCAATTGAGCGGCTTGATTGGCAATGTTTGCTTGAGCTTGCTGGCCCTGCGTACCTGTTTGGGCTCTTTGGAATGCGCCTGTTTGGCTCATCTGTCGGCCTTGCTGAGTAGCAGCTTGACCTTGACCCGCTAGTTGAGCGCGTAACTGATCAGTGCTGATTCCAAGATTAGCGGCACGTTCTGCTAACTGAGATTGAGTTTGTGAGCCTGATATACCTAACTGAGAACGATCTAATGCTCCTCTTTGAGCCATCTGCTGTGACGACATTTCTGCTTGTTGGCTTTGACCTGATAATTGAGATCTTAATTGATCGGTACTAATGCCTAAGTTAGCTGCTCTTTCAGCAAGTTGAGCTTGATTCATTTGCCCAGTCATTCCTAACTGAGAACGATCTAATGCTCCTCTTTGCGCCATCTGCTGTGACGACATTTCTGCTTGTTGACTTTGACCTGATAATTGAGATCTTAATTGATCGGTACTTATGCCCAAGCTTGCTGCACGTTCTCCGAGTTGAGCTTCGTTCATTCGACCTGTCATGCCAAGCTGCGCTCTATCTAATGCTCCTCTTTGCGCCATCTGTTGAGAACTGGCTTCAGATGCTTGACCTTGTTGAGCCATCTGAGATCGTAATTGATCAGTACTAATTCCAAGGTTAGCTGCTCTTTCAGCTAACTGAGATTGAGTTTGTAAGCCTGATATACCTAACTGAGAGCGATCTAAAGCTCCTCGTTGAGCCATCTGTTGTCCAGCCATTTGTGCAGCTTGACCTTGACCTTCTAATTGAGATCTAAGCTGATCAGTGCTAATACCAAGGTTTGCCGCTCGTTCAGCAAGCTGACCTTCGTTCATCTTGCTTGTCATACCAAGTTGACCGCCCTGGAATGCGCCAGACTGAGCCAGCTCTTCCGCAGATAAGCCTAAGTTTCCTGCCGCTTGTGCTGCTTGTAATTGAGTTCCTGCGCCAGCTTGGCCAAGGGATGAGGTCAGTTGTCCAAGGTTTTGCTGACGGCCTTGAGCTTGCTCAAAGGATTGCTGCGCTTGTTGCGCCGCTTGCTGATAGCCTTGAGATCTTAATTGAGCACCAGTTTTAGCCTGCTGCTGCAAGATATTTCTACCGATCTCAGCTTGCTCAATGCCGCCTCTAGATCCACCAAAAGCACCAGATTGAATGGCTTGAGCTTTTGCCTGTTGCCTCTGCTTGTTACCAAGCCTTTCAATCTCTGCCTGTTCAGCATCAATTACGTTTTGAGTATACGGATCCATAAACCTATCAATAGTAGATGGATCAAATTGAGCGCCAGTTCCTTTTAATGCAGCTATGCCTTCTTGAGCGTATTTTCTAGATGATTCGCCAGCACTTTCTAACTGCCTTCCAGCTTGAGCTGTTTGAGCCCTTGCCCTTGTTGTCGCCTCTAAAGCTCTTTGTTGAGCCGTTCCAACTTGAGAACCTATACCTCTTGAAGCTGCAGCTATCGCTGCCTCTCCCTGTCGAGCGCCTGCACCGGCTTCTTTTCCTATTTGCCCCAGCCGAGAAGATAATGTGTTGGCAGAGCTTATAGCCGCTTGTTCTGCGGTAGTTGCTTGAGCTTGTCCTCTTAATACCTCGGGTCGAACATCTCTTAAGGCGCTTTGTATTTGAGCCTCTCCTTGTCGAGCGCCTGCTCCAGCTTCTCTACCTATGGTTCCAAGCTGTGAAGAAAGACTTTTGGCAGATTGAATGGCCGCTTGCTCTGCAGCAGTTGCCTGAACTTGACCGCTCAAAACTTCTGGCCTAATCCCTCTTGAAGCTGCAGCGATAGCTGCCTCTCCCTGTCGAGCACCTGCACCAGCTTCTCTACCTATGGTTCCAAGTTGTGAAGAAAGACTTTGAGCAGAGCTTATAGCCGCTTGCTCTGCGGCAGTTGCTTGAGCTTGTCCTCTTAAGACTTCAGGTCGAACACCTCTTAAGGCAGATTGAATTTGAGATTCACCCTGCCTAGCGCCTGCTCCAGCTTCTCTACCGATAGTTCCGAGCTGTGAAGAAAGACTTTGAGCAGATTGAATAGCTGCTTGTTCTGCCGCAGTTGCTTGAGCTTGTCCTCTTAATACTTCTGGTCGAACATCTTTTAAGGCGCTTTGTATTTGAGCCTCTCCTTGCCGAGCACCTGCACCGGCTTGGTCACCAAATCCCTGTAACTGCTTTCTTAAATTTTCAGCTTCAGACTGAGCTTGACCTTCTTGGTATCGAGACTCTGTCTTCGCTTGCGATACACCAGTACCTATATTAGAAGCAGCTCGATTCATTGCCATTTGGCCAGTGTCAGCTTGACCTCCAACCCTACCAGAGGCCATTAAAGCCATTCTCTGAGCTATCGCAGCTTCATCGGCAGAGCTTGCAGCGCCTTGTCTAATTAAATCTTCGCCTTCTCGCATACCAGCTTGAGCAAGATTAATTTGCCCGGGTATTTTTCTAGAAAGATCACCTAACTCTTGAGATGCACCTCGCATCATTGATCGCCCTTCGGCGTCGAGAAACTGTTGCCCCATGGTTGGATCATAAGCGCCAATGCTTTGCATATACAAAGCTCGAGCTTGAGGATCTCCATAGATACCAGCCGTTCCGGGATCGAATCCTTGCCCAGACTGACGATACATTCTTTCCGCTTCAGCAAGTTGGCCACCAAATCCACCAAGTCCTTGCGCTGCATTTCTAGCTTGTATTTCAAGCGGAGAAAGACCAGCGACTTGCTGAATCGGAATGGGAATCTGCTGGTTTATTAAACCTGGTTGATCAGGCGTTCCGAAGTAACTCGCCAAAAGGTTCCTTGAGGTAAGCTCTACCGCAGGATCATAATACTGCTGCGAAGCACTCGGAAGAACATATGGTTGTTCCTGATCAGTTAATACTGTTTCACTCATCGTGACATCCCCGCAGCTTTTTCGCCCATCTTCTGAAGCGCATACATAGCCCGTGCGCCTTCTCGTCTTTGATCGTGTTTGCCGCCATCAGCGCCCATCATATCGCCTATTCCTCGAACTGCTTTAGCGTTAACAACAAACTCACCATCGCTTAACATGGCGGGAATGTCATCAGATCTTTCAGTGCCAGGGCCGGATATTTGTCCGTTCTTTCTTGGGAAGTCAGTAGATCCACCTGCACTAAATCCAGCAATACTACCTAAAGATCCGATACCGCCAATCCCTAACTCGCCAAGTCCTCCCCCGCTGATTTCTGAAATAGACCTATCAAAATCTTTTTTTCGCTGCTCCCATTCTTCTAAAGCGGTTTCGTATTCTTTTTGAGAAGCCATCTGACCTCTTCCGCTAAAAGGCGGAAAGTCAGACCGGACAGGTTTAGGATAAATGGATTCATAGTAATCGTCTGTTTGAATCTCAACATCAGAATCGATATCGTCTCTCGGTAAGCCCGTGTCCGTATCTCCAGGGGGCGTTGTTGTGCCACCACCTGTTGTGCCACCACCTGTCGAGGGTCTTTGATAAGTTGTTAAAGGACCAGAGCTTTGCAACGGTCTGCCACCGCCATAGTTTGCATACTGCATACCCTCAAGCCCTTGGTAGTTCATGCCGTAAGGCGTGATCTCACCGGAAGGTAGAAAGCTAGAGATGCCCCTGTATCGAGAATCCATTGTTTGCAAAGGACTTGGCGCAAACCGCTCAAAGTTTGCAGGATCGTTATAAACATTCATAGCCGCATTACGAGCAGCTAACTGCAAATCTTTGGGTTGAGTTTTATCTGTCGGCATAGTTGTGCCTCCTCCAGTTTGAGTTCCAGATCTATTCCCGCCGGAAGGCAAGTCTGGAAATTGAGGTATGTATACTGGCTCGTCATTAGGGCGTTGATCGTTAGGGCCATCCCTTCGATCTATTGGGTCATTAGGAGTCCCGCCACCTGTACCACCACCTGTGCCACCACCCGTGCCAGTGTCTATAGGACCGGTTGTGGTGCCTCCGCCTGTACCATTATCTATAGGGCCAGTGGTCGTACCACCGCCAGTTCCATCGCCTACTGGGTCAGGATCAGGCGTGGGTGTCGGTGTAACGGGCGTAGTAGGCGGAGGATCAGGGTCAGGCGTAGGTGTCGGTGTGGGTGTCGGTGTAGGCGTGGGTGTGCCACCACCGCGAGGATTGCCGCTACCTGGTAATGGAAACGTTGGAAATCCACCACCTGGAAAGTTAGGGATCCCGCCTATCTGAATGTTACCTTCGCCTCCAAATAATCTTCTTGCCCAAGCGGCAAGTCTTTCTAGAAAATTTGCGTCATCTTCTCCAGGCTCTTTTACCGGTCTTTCTTCGTCCTTGGTAACTGGGCTGGAGAAGTTATCAGTAACAGCAGGGTCACTTGCCTGATTATTTTGTGCGATAAAGATGCTCATCGCTTTTTGAAATTCAGAACGCTCTTCGTCGCTTATTTCGCCATCCTCATTACGATCAAAGTCGCTAATCTGAGGGCCTTCGTCAAAGTTAATATGGCTAAATGGCATATCAACGTTCAATGGAAGTTGTCCGCTACCAGAAAACTGTGATGCGGTGGGGACGCCTAGTGTACCGCCAATGTTTCCTAAGCTTGCACCTGGCAGTCCGCCAAAAAAATTTCCCCAGTCTGAAGATCCAGCGATATCAGAAAAACTCCCAATTCTTCCAATATCGCCAGTTCGTAAAGAGCCTCCGATGGAGCCACCCCCAATTATATCGCCACCGCCAAGGTTTGCCATCATTCGACCCGAACTTAAATTTGGCGTTCCGCCAAGGTGACTACCAATATGACCACCAGCCATCATCTTTATAGGTAACTTACGAATACTCATTTAACACTTCCATCGGCGTCTTGCTTGACGCAATCTAGAGTTTGGGTTTCTCGCTGCCTTTGGAAACTGCTTCATCTGTCCAGCGGACCTCGCGCAATATGATTTTCTTCTAGCTGCTCTCTTGCCTGTAGGCTTGCTCTCTGTAACAGCGGTCTGCAATTTACTACCAGGATTAGCGCGTTTATGCGCTCTAACCCCAGCCTCTGTCATGCCAGCGCCTTCTTCCGTCTGTCGGTAATTAGGCTTACTTCCAGAAGTAGTGCGCCTAATCGGCCTGCCTCTATTCTTCTTAGCGGCACCACCTACCCTAAAGTTTTGCACATGACGCTTAAACATTAAGAATACCTTGTCTTCTTTCTTCTACCTGGCATAACAGCACCGCAGCCTCGATGGTTGCTCTTAGTAAAGAACCCGCCATCTTTTGCGGTCCTGTACTTCTTTGTCTTATCAGCAATCTTCTTAGGCTGTGATGAGAACTGCTTGCCAGATTTTGTGTCCTCTCTCTTAGCCTTAGTCGTTGCCGCATACTCTTGGCTCGATAGCGCCTGTCTTGCTTTCTTGGGCAAGTACCGCTCGCCGGTAGCTTTAGGTCCCTGCGTAGACGGCTTGCCAGACTTTGTTCCCCAATCCTGCTTGCTCCACTGAGAAAGTTTGTTACTACTTTTTTTCTTCGGGCCTGAGTAAGTACCACCAGAACCTTTGTAATACTTTACAGCAAGTTGCATTGCTCGAGCAGAGTGTTTGCCACCCATCTTAGCCTTGGCTCTGGACTTA
>Ga0070748_1001152_pt1 | contig 12375 bp, 11 predicted proteins | sample VirMetDEL_Nov_12_FD_77015 | JGI IMG/M metagenome (GOLD analysis project Ga0070748, IMG submission 77015) | Aqueous microbial communities from the Delaware River and Bay under freshwater to marine salinity gradient to study organic matter... | ecosystem: Environmental > Aquatic > Marine > Coastal...
GCAAGTTCAGCTTTGTTTCTTTCTGAAACACCTGCTCCGTATTCTTGCAAACTTTCTATGCCAGTAAGACTACCAAAACCTTCTATAGAAGACCCCAACATCATTTGCCCCGTATCTATACCACGGGGCAACGCACGAGTAAGTGCCGTACCTTTTTCTTTTGGATCTATAGGGGTAGGGGTAGGTATAGAAGAAATAAAGTTTTGTTTGTAAAACGAACCCAACTCTTTAGCCGCTTCAAAGTCCCCTGCATCATGAGCTTTTTGTATTGCCGCAGCAATTTGCGGTTCTGTGTAAGCCATATCTACTGTATATATTGTGCTGTTGTAGGATTAAGTGATGTTTGTTGCGTTGGTTGTGCTGCTCCTATACTCCCACTAATTAAATTTGCCTGATTTAAACTTTTTAAAAGTTCTTCTAGCGCTGCGGAATATGCTTCGCCTCGTGTTGGATAAGTTGTTGGATCTGATTCTAGTAGTTCGTCTACTCGGTTTTCAAGATTTAAAGCAACTGCATCATCACTTATAGCTTTTAGTATAGCAGTTCGCTCGGCTTGACTACTTTTAGCCAATGCTGCTTGTAGTGTTGCATCAGCCGCAAGTCTTTTAGTAGCAATGTCCTCTTTTCTGTATTCTTGTTGAGATGCAGCTTCTTTAGCCGCAACTTCTGCAGCTTCCCGTCTAGCTACTGCAGCTTCTCGACCTGTAAGACCTTCACCGATAACACCAAACGTACTCTTTCCTTCCTCTGCTGCTTTAAGCATTGCGGCGGCTGAAGCAGTTAATTCACGTCCAGACTCTCGTTGTCTTTTCTTTCTAGCCGCTTTTTCTATCTCTAATTCTTTAGCGCGTTTTTCTGCTGCTATTTTTGCTGCCGCTGCTTTTTCTTCTGCCGCTTTTTTTGCCGCTGCTTTTTCTGCTGCTGCCCTAGCTTCTTTTTCTCTCTTATCAAGAATTAAACCTTCGCGGGTTCTTTTTTCTAAATACCCTTCACGACCGCCTTGCGTTCCAGCTATTACATCTCTTATAGATTGAAAACTTGGATTTTTTCTTTTAGTAGCGGCTACAGTTGCTTCGTCTTCTACTGGAATTGATGTTTCCACATCTCTTCTTTTTAGTTCTTTCGCTATTTCTGCAGGCTCTGCAAGTTGTCTTGGAGATTTTGGCACACTAAGGTTATCAAATAACCCAAACCCTCTACTTGCTGATTCTAAAAGTGTACCAACACCCCTTGTTAAAGGTCGCTCGCTTTCCATTAATTGTTGGAGAGAACCTCGCTCTGTTATATTACTAGCATCACTTCTTGTTGGTCTGTACCCATACATACGTTCAAATTCTTCCATATCTCGCATGGTCATATATGTTTCTGGCTCCATATCTTCTGGTGGAATGTCTGATGTATTTAAAAAATCAGGCATACGTTGTCTATTTCGACCGCTACCAACAAGACCTCTATTTTGAAACCCAACAATACCACCGTCCTGATACCCAACAAACCCACCAGAAGCCGCGTTCATTATGCCACCTTCTCCAGCAGCATCTACAGCAGGCATCCCTCTTGCGTCCATACCGCCCATTCCTGCCATAAGTCTTGGATCTTGATTATTTTGTGGTGGTGTCACACTAGGTATACCTGTTATTTTTTCACGGATAGTGCCAGCAGGAGCATCTGCAGGAGCTTTAGCAAGTGAATTTAATGCCATAAGAGCTGCTAAACCTTTTGGGGATTGTGCACCGCCTTCTGCAACACCCTTAACGTAATCCATTCCTTGAGGCAACATGCTTGTGTATCGCTCAACAGCTTGCATCAAATTGTCTGTGCCTAACTCATTCACGCTCTGCCTCCTTGAAATTGGTTGTATAGCCCCGCTACACCTGTAGCAGCACCTAGCGCTTGTCCGTAAGGATTAGGCGTTGCCCCATAAGCAATACCAGTTGATCCCATCGTAGATGGCAGTCCTCTAAGTATGCCACTGTAAAACCCAAGTTGTTCTTTACCGTAATCACGTTGTCTAAGAAAATCAGCGTAATCAGAATCAAGTTGTCGTTGATTAAGTGCTTGTTGCCTATCACCCGCCTGCATTTGTGCGTTGTACCTAGCTAGATCAGCTTGTTGTCGTCGTCCACCTAGAGCAGATAACCCTGACGCACCTTGTCCTAATGCAGCAATACCTGTCCCACCTAACAACTGATTAGCTTGCCCTGCAGCACTATAACCTTGTCCTGCTAACGAACCATACTGCCCACCAGCTTGACCCATTGCACCAAACCCTTGGCCTGCTATATTTGCGCCTAACTGTGCTGAACCCATGCGACGACGTTGATCTCGTTCAAACTGTTGTTGCGCGTTCTCAAAACCACGCATACTGCCTTGCATCTGTATGTCAGATAATCCTGTTGCAGTATCACGATTACGCATAGCGTCCATAACAGCTTGGCGTGTACCACCTGCTGTGCCTCGGCCTGCTGCAGCTAAATTAGCTAAATTACCTTGTCGGGTAGCTTCTTCTCTGGCTTTGCGTAGTGCTACATCAGTTACTTGTTGTTGAAATGGGTTAGTGTATTGTTGTGCTTGTTCTGCACCAAATGTCTGTGGAGTAGATAAATCAAACGCTCGTTGCATACCTCGATCTACTGCGGTTTGACCTCGTTGCCCTAACGCATCAGCCGCGCCAAATGCTCTACTAGCTCCAGTAGCTGCTTGACCCATACCCATACCTTGTAATGCGGCAGCACCGCCAAACCCTTGCATTGCAGCGCCAGCACCCATACCAGCCATACCACCAAACATATTACCTGCGGCGCCAAACTCACCCGGAGAAGTCATACCACGAATGTTACCCATTGCCGCTTGTTGGTCAGGACTAAACCCTTCTATTCGTTGACCACCATAGGCTTGATACGGTGTCTGTGTTTCAGCTTGCGCTTTTTTAGCAATATCCGTTAAATACGGTTTTAGATATTTAGGTACTGTTGTTGTGGTTACTTCACTTGTAGAAGTTGAATGTCCACCGCTACTGCCACTCATGATGTTTCTCCTAAATCTCTTATATATACTTGGGTTTTTAATTTCCACCCAATGCTAGTATACAGTCGGCCTAAACTTGGCTTGTCTGTACTACATTCTAAATAAGAACAACCAAAATCACGAGCCATATTTTCAAAAAATGGGAGGTGTAAAGCTGTATTGGTTTGCGATTTATGTTCAGGTGATACCCAAGCAAGCCAAATATTTAATGTTTTTTTGTGTGTAAAATTATCGGTAAGTGTTTCTACAACTACAAATTTTGTTTTTTCTATAGTCAATAATATAGCGCTGCCATTAATACAGTTAGCATATACATCTTCTGGTCTGTACGTTAAATGTGTTTGTTCTAACAATATATTTTCTATCTGTGGTTTAATCCAATCCCACTCAAGTCTTATATCGCTACATACAAAATTTTCAGGCTCAGAAGTATCTAGTGCAATATCAACTAAATTCATGCTGGCATATACTCATTAGGGTTAATTGCTTTAGGTTGTTCTACAGAACCGCCTCGTGCTTTACGTACTCTATCCATCATACTGTACAGTTGTCTGGCTCCTGCTCTACTGGAGCCATTACCCATATCAGATACTACGTCAGCAGGCACTACAAACTCACCCGGAGATAGCGCGGCAGGCTGCTCTCCTGCTATTACAGCAGGTATATCATCACTCATACCATCGCCCGGCCCAGCAGTTAAACCACCGTTAGCATACCCTACAATACCACCTTCGTTAAACTGGTAATTAGGTATGTCATAGACGTTTCCAGCATTAGGATTTACTTGTGTAATACCTAAATTATTAGGGTCAAAATACGTAGCTTCACCCATTCTAGGCATTATATTTCCACTAGCATCTCGCTGTGGCGCTGCTACATTTATTGGTGTTCTAGTGCTCTTATATCCACCTTCAGGGTAAAAATAATCTTCTTCTGTGTCCAAAGGTGTGTTTGGTGTTAGTTTAGGTTGATTTAAAGCTAAACTTCCAACTCCTGCCATCGCAGACCTTTTAAGTGCTTCATCTGCAAATACGTTTTTAAGTCCTTCTGTACTAAATGCTTTAGCTACATTACCTAACGATGGCGCAACCGTGTTTTTTGCTGTCTGTACAGCGGTGTTTCTTGCTGCAGTAGACAACCCAGTTGTTAATCCCTGCCCCGGTGTAGCCGCTGACCCCGCTGCTGATAAACTCCCTGCTAACCCAGCGCCACCATATCCACCAAGTCCATATTTAAGTCCTTGTCTTAGGTCGCCGCCAGATGCGGCTAGTGCGCCGCCACCCATTAACAACCCTGCTGTCATTGGATTTATTAAACCACCTGACCCAATAGTTAATCCTGCACCTATTATCATTGGAAATATATTTTTTAAAAATCCAGCTTCGGGTAGCCCTGTATTCGGATTTACGGTAAGACCACCACCCATACCTCGTGCTAAAGTTTGTAGCCCTTGTACTTCTGAAGGTGTCATATGAACAAGCTCTGTATCAGGCCCACGACCTAATGCTGCCAAACCTTTTGCTTGATTAACCATACCACCTTTTTCGTATTGCATTTCCATATTGCCTACTATACCACCTGACCGTTTATTTTCTACTTTTGCATTTTCTGCATTAATTAAATTTATTCTATTTAAAACACCTGAGTCCATTTTTACCAATTTTTTTACGTAATCTTTGTCAGTAGCATATGGCCCAAATGTTCCTTGTAATAACCCTTCTGCGTAAGCCTTAGTATCTTTTGCTCCTACTACTTTAGGAAATCTTTTTAAAAAATCGCTTTTTATTTTTATAGCTTCTTCTGGAGTCTCAAATGATCTAAAATAATCATATACTGAGTATTTATTTTTATCTTTTTCTGTCGGGCCTAAATCTTTAATGACTTCTCGACCTTTTAGTTTTCCTTTCCAATTTTCTAATTCTTCAGGGGTAAATTGTTCTTGTGTTTGTGAACGCACTCTAGTTTTGCTTTTAGGGTCAATACTTTTAATACCAAAAATATTATTTTTTCCTGTTGTAACTGTTCCCCAATCTGATTCAAGCGCCCACTGTCCTAAAATAGAATGAGCAGGTATGTTGTATTGTTTAGCTATATCCTGAACATACGGTAGATATTGTCGTACAAAATCTACTCTTTGCGCTTCCGTTGCTCGTTTGCGTTTTTTAGCCACTATATATCCCTAAACCAATGCAGTTAAAAGTATCCATCGCGCATCTGTTACAGAGTATATAAGAGATACTATACCTGTGCCTGTAGTTGCTACGTCAGATCCTGTGTTTGTTAGTATTCTGTTTGCTGCTGTAGAAGTAGCATCGTTTGTAATTGTCATGTTTTGAACAGTCGCACCATCATTTGATGTGTTATACAGTATAACTACCCGCCCGTCTGGGTTATCAGGCTTTGTGATGCCAGAAATACTAAACGCTCCTGTTGGCCCTGTAACTCTTATAAAAGACTTGTTAGGTAGTGTTATATTGTTGTTAGCCCCGTTAGATGCTGTAAAAGAACCAATAGGTAATTGAATGACATCAGCCACAACACTGTCTAGGCTTAACCCTGCTTTGCTGTCATGAATACTAAAGTACGACCCAATAGACCGTATTAAGTCAAAAAAGTACCCATTGTTATACTCGCTAGGCGGCATGGGCAGGTTGGGTGACTTATGCGATTGGAACGCCATATTAGCCTCTACGCCCATCAGGTCTTACTTCAGCGCGGGGTGTACCTAGCTGCCACGCAACACCTGTTGTAGTAGAATTTATTTTTAACGTCAACTGTCTACCACGAGCACGTACATGTATCTGTTCTGTAAATTCATCTATGGTAGATTGGTTTACTGCGGTTGTGTTTAGTGCGCTACCACTAGGGCTGGTGCTGGTTGTTGTAGCACTAGACCCCGGAAAGTTTTTAGTATCTATACTCATTGAGGCACTAGGGGTTACGTTGTTATCAGACCCAACAAAATTCATGTCAGGTATAATTTTTCTAACCAATGTAAACCTATCGCCTTCATCTAACGACACACTGGCTGATGTAATAGATGCACTTAATGCTGAACCGTCAGCATCATTACCAAACTCGTGATTGTATATAAACCCGTCATCACTAGCGGCTTGCGGGTATTCTCGTGTCGTAGAATCTGACCATGCAGTTCTATCAAAGTTATCATCACATTCACCGTGGAACCAAATGTTATCTAAATAGTTGTATACAACATACCTGTCTATAGTCTCACTAGCAGAGCCATCAGCATCGCCAGAACAATAAAACCACCATATCTCATGAAACTCAGCGTTTAATCCTGCAAAGAACTGGTCAGTCTGTGCTCCGTTAAAGTTTTTAAATACATGGTCGTCTAAGGTACATGGCAGCGTTTGTACCCGTCCGTTGTACATATAGAACTTATTAGTGCCCATCCAATACACAACACTATCTACATTAACAACCGCATTAGGGGCAATCAGACTAACGTAATTAGATATCTCGTCTAACCTAAATACTTCAAACCCACCGATAAACTTCAATGAGTTGACAGAAGATTCAGTAAATATAAGGGTTTCGTTGCTAGTAGGTACTCCAGTCATAATTGCAGAGCCGTTTTGTACGTTTAGTGAACCTGCTGTAGTTAGGTCGCTAGGAGTCCAATTTTGAATTACTGTAGCGTCAGACCAGCGAATAGCCAGTGGATCTTGCGCTGATCCGCCGTAAGGTACACACCCTAACGCTAGTAGGGTTCCGCTAGTGTTGTCTTGAGATATAAGTACCTGCGTGACTTTAGTTGGTACGTCTGACGCACTACCTAGTGTACTTAAAAGTACCGCACGAGTGTTTAGCGCTGAGTTGTTAGCCCAATAGTATATCTGCCCTGAATCGTCGCCATCTATAGTGTATCGAGCGTTGTACACCAGATCGTCAAAATACTTTGTAAAATGCACTAGTCTAAGCGGTAAATACACGCCATCAGCTATAGCAGAAGCTACGCCCCAACCAAGCTCATTCCAGCCATCTGTACCCCAACCAAGACCTTGTGTTCCTATATTAAGACCAACTGGCATTTGATATTGCGCTACAGCACTACCGCCACCGTTACCTGAATCACTACTATTTGCTGTGGCTGTGGCTGTAAATTTATAGTTGTTGCCATCAGTTATACTGTCTATGACATATTCTTTATTTATTACTGCTGCAGTAATATTACCACCTAAACTAGCGGCTCCTGAAAAAGTGACGTAGTCTCCTGCATTAGCTCCATGACTATTTTCAGTTACTGTAATACTAGCTGATGTATTAGTTGCAGCAAACGTAGCATCACCTGCGCCAGAAGTTAGTCTAACCCCTGTAATATCACTAATCGTACCACCTGTATCTAGGTATACTTTTTTACTTGTGCCTATCGCCATGAAGTTACTGACACCAGACGGTGTGTAGTTATATAAGCTACGGCAAATGCCAATAAACGCAGATACCGTATACTTAGCAAACCCGCCAATCTTTTTAGGAAACCCTTGAACAAAGCGAACCTTGTTTGTGTTATACCAGCCACCCTCTGCAGAGTAGTCAGATATGTCTTTGTTAACTCCGGGTCTAAATATTAACTTTCTCAACATTAGACTAGTAGTCTCCCCACACCTTTACTTTAGTGCCGCCCCAGTATTCTACTGCAAGGCCAGCGTCAATTAGTTTTTCGTTAATCGAATTGTCATCAAAATCCCAAAGCACACCAAGAATACGACCATACTTACCGCGTCCTTGTGATTCTAGTACAAACCCATCTTTGGTTAGTTCTTGCAATAAATCTTTAGCTTGTAGCCCTAGTTTCTTTTCGGCTAGGTCTCTAGTTCTTGATTCTGGAGTATCAATACCTACTAGTCTAACTCTTTGTTTTGCTAATACAATCTTAAATCCTAAATCAATATTAACGTCTACCGTATCTCCATCGACTACTCTATCTAATGTGCATTTATATACAAAAGGTTTAGTCATGGTTATTTCCTTGTCATTGCGGCACTACCGAAGTAGAAACCTATAATATTCATTATAGATACAGGTAGCCATTCTGGAGTTACCCATCCTTCCATTGTTACATATTCTATCGCTGTTTTAGTATTATCAAATATACCAAACAAATACTTGCTGCCAGTAGTAACTTCTACAGGAATATTAGTAGACTGCCCAAGTAACGGAGCAAGGAAAACCACACCTATCCCAGCAGCTAAAGAGGTTACAACAATAAATCGCCGTATCCATGCAGCGTTGGGGTTTTGATAGTTCCTAGCGCTGTCTACGCCTGCTTGTATGGACTTGTTATAGCCCATCATCATTTTGTGTTGTTCGGCTTTGTCAGCTTGCGATTGTGCCCACATCTTCATTACACCGCCTAAAGCGGTAGATCCCAGCATTGATATTGCTTCTACAGGCAATCCAAACATAACGCTACCTCACTGTTGTTTAGTTACATCACTACTAAATTCTTCACCATTCTCAAACTTATACTGTTCTTTAACTTCGGCTATTAACATATTAGTAAAGTGCGTCATAGCAGCTTCTAGTCGCTCTAGGTCAAACTTCTTACCTGCTACTTCACTTTGCAGTGCTTTTATATGGTGAACTAAATACCTTTGTCTATCTGATAAATCAGACTCAGTATAGTCTGTGCCGTCGATACTAATTACGTTTGCTTCTTCAGTCATACTATTTCTCCGTTACCAAGATGAAGGTAGTTTACCTACGTTAGTAGGCGTGTCTAATTCTGTAAGTTGAGCGTCTATTTCAGTTTTTAGCTCTGCTTCAGTTTTATCTAAAGCTGCAAGCGTTTGTGTCTTGCACCAAGTTTCGGTCAAGCTATTAAAAGATGTAAAATTATCTGGATCTGCATTGCCTATATTTGCCTGACCGTAGATTGACGTAGCATTATTTGGAGTTCTTGTGTCACTCACCCCATTAATACGCCAATGTATAGATTTAACTACGTCACTCAGCGAACCCTCTGTAGGTGCTGTATCTAGTTGTACAAATTCCCATGTGTATGTATTAGCCATTTTCCTGCCTTTATTTAAGGGTATGCGTCTTTTACTGCTTTTACTTTAACTTTCCAAGCATCAAGTCCGTTGTGATAAATGTAATCCATTTGGTCTTCCCAACTGCCTAAATCCGTAGCATATTTGTTGCGTCTGTTTGCCGTTCTTAAAGCTAAAGCTCTGTTTTCAGACGGTACATCTGTACTTGCATCATACGCCATTTTAACTTACCACCCATGTACTGTTTACAAAATCATTAGGTACTAAATATTCTATTTGTACCGCCCCTCTATATGTATATATACCAGCGGTATTTGCAGCAGACACGTTTACCACTAGCACATTAGCAGACGGTACAGTTACAGTAATGTCTGGATTGTTGCCACCGCCACCTAATGAATATACTTGTGTTGGTGTGCTTGAACCCCCAGACCATGTATAGTATTTAATGTCATACCCATCGCCAATAGAGCTAGTATGACCGCAAGTATGTACTCGTACTAGCATCATAAAACCGTTTGTGCCAGAACCAGTAATTCTTGAAACTTCTTGTGTGGTTGTAGTAGAAGCATAATAAGCGACATTTTGATAAAAAGTTGTGTTACCTGCTAAACCTTTTTGTATTACCGCTGAACCATGCGTTTCGCTCGTACCTTCAATGGTTAAGAAGGTGTCACTAGTGTTAGACGTGTCTTTATCCGCGCCTAAAGTAACTCCACCAGCAGCTGTTTTCTTAACTATAACATTGCCATCTGCGTCAATCCGCATACGTTCTGTGCCGCTAGGGCCACCATCAACAAAAGTTAAGTTATCGCTAGCACCATAATAAATACGAGATTCATAAGCGTAATGACCTATACCACCGCGATTAGCTGCAGTACCACTGCTAAACCAGTTAAAACCTTCTCCGTAATCGGACTCTGGTAAATTAACATACCCTGTTAAATTTGCTGTTGCGCCTATACCCACCTTGCCATCTTGGACTATACGCATACGCTCTGTAGTGCCGTATCCAAAAGTTATATTATCAGCTCTAAAACCAATATATCCCTGCTCGGTAACATCTACTTTTCTCTGAAAACGCCCTTCACTTGAATTATGACTGTCACCATTTGCAGTGCGAAAAGTATGGAATCTATATATAGTATTATTATTTGTGTCTGGACTATGAAGCTGTAATATGTCTTGAGAATTGCCAGCAGTCGTACCAAGTGCTGCGCTATGTACTTGAAGCATAGCACCGGGAGCAGTTGTACCGATGCCGACCTTCCCGCCATCTATAATGCGCATATATTCTGATGTGCCTTTCAAAAATCGTGTAAAGTCTCCTGTTTTTATTTCAAGTCCAGTGCTTGCGCGGATGCCATAAGCTGTTGTGTAAAACTGCAACTCACTTGTAGTAGTCATTAAAGCACCCGAAGCATGTGTAGCTATTTTGGATGCGCCGTTGTGGTAAAGCGTAACTGCGCCATCTGACTCAGATTGCACCATAAACTCGCTTCCAGAAATAAGATTTATAGAAGCTCCGTTGACTGTTCTAATATTTAATTGCCCATCGCCGTTTTCATCAATATAGCTATTACTACCGTCATGGGAGATTTGTAGGTCAGAGCCAGCTCCAAATAAAGCCCTTGCACCATCTGGAAATAAAACATCAGCCGTACCTGTTGGAATACTAAAAACAGTAGTATCAGCATCGTTTTTAAAGGTAACGTCACTGGTGCTTCCCTGCCCTGTAAGTATTAGCCCCTCAGCAGACGTGTAACCTACTGCCGCATTATCACCTGCCGCTGTATCAGTTGTAGCTTCTACTGTACCGCCTGTAATAACTCCAGTAGTTGTAATAGCTGACGAGCCATTATCTATAGAACCAAAGCCAGAGGTAATGCTTCCAGAGTTTAATGCACCTGTAGTTACGATTGAGCTAGACCCAGCTACAGCAGATGCCCCAATGTCAGACAAGACTTCAGCAGCAGACCTACCTTCTATAGAAGTACCAGCGACGCGTAGGAAGTCATCGTCTGCTACACCACTAGTAAATACGGGTACGTTGGTATTGCTAATTCCTGTGGATAGAGTCGCTGTAGCGGTTATAGCCGTACCATTTAAAGTCATGGCATCAGCTTCTAAAGTGCCGTCTACGTCAACATCCCCGGATATATCAAGGCTTCCACCTGTTAACTTATCTACTTGCAGGTCAGCGTAGCTATTAATTGTGACATTCCCTGCTGTCGTGCCGTCTTCTGTATTACAGGCTATTGCAGCAAATTCGTCAGCAGACTCGTCCCATATAAAACCTTTGTTAGCAGTATTGGTAGCAGAGCCGTTGCCTCGCGTAATAATAAAACCTTCGTCATACGCTGTGCCTGTATACCCTTGACCGTATTTTACTAATGGGTCGGTAACAGTAAGATTAGTTGTGTTTATCGTTGTGGTTGTACCGTTTACTGTAAAATCTCCAGTAATGGTTACATTGTCGCCAAAGGTAACTTCAGAAGTAGTGTGACCTATTGTAAGGGCTATACCAGAAGTTTCTGTGGCTATCTTTAATATACCTGTGCCGTTAGTGATATATGAGTTTGTACCGTCGTGGTACAACTGCATGTCAGACCCTGCGCCAAACTTAAACTTATCACTGTCTGGTACAATCAAATCACCGCTTGAGTCTACTGTTACAGCCTTCGATGCTTCAGATGTACCCAGTGTGGTAATGTCTAGGTAGTTTAATTCTGCGGCAGTTGACGTTACAGCGGTACTAGCTATAGATAACGCATCAGTTTCGAGAGTACCGTCAATATCGGCATCCCCGGATATATCAAGGCTGCCAGCGTCTAATTCACCTGTTAACGTAATATTACGAAAAGATGCAACATCTTTATTAGCGTCTGCCGTTACCGTTTTGGATGCCACTACTGTGCCAACAGCAGCGCCCGTGTCGTTATAATTAAGTTCTGCTGCGGTCGATGTAACTGTTGTACTAGCAATAGATAACGCATCAGTTTCGAGAGTACCGTCAATATCTGCGTTACCACTGATATCTAAAGAAGCACCATCTATTTCTCCACTAGCTGTTACTGTAGTAAAAGTTCCTGCTGCCGCACTAGCACCACCAATAACCGTACCGTCAATCGTACCGCCATCTATGTTGACAGAGGAGAAAGACAGGTTAGCAGTTATATCAACTACTGCCGCTCCAGAACCTGCGCCATCAGCGTAGATAATCTTACTGTCGCCATTAAGAACGCTAACATTACCCCCAGAGCCTTGCGTAAACGTAGCGGTTTGACCACTACCATTTACTACTATGTAAACTTTATCTGCGTCATTGGGA
>Ga0070748_1001154_pt1 | contig 12369 bp, 13 predicted proteins | sample VirMetDEL_Nov_12_FD_77015 | JGI IMG/M metagenome (GOLD analysis project Ga0070748, IMG submission 77015) | Aqueous microbial communities from the Delaware River and Bay under freshwater to marine salinity gradient to study organic matter... | ecosystem: Environmental > Aquatic > Marine > Coastal...
TTAATTAGTTCTTTTCGTGTAATTAAACCTTGTTTATTTAGTTCATTACATATTACTCGACCACCTAGAGCACCACCTATCATACCACCAATAACTGTACCAATGCCAGGTAATATAGCAGTACCAATCGATTGACCTATGGCAGTTCCAGCCCCAGTCTTTGCTGCCTTCTCTACATCACCCGTAAGAACTAGTGTTGTTGCTGCAGAAAATAACCCAGCAGTACCAGCGGCACCAAAGTTTGTTTGTCCAGCTTCACTAAATGGATTAAGCTTATCGCCAACACCTTCTGCATAACCAGTAAACCCACCACTAGGTGAAGGGCTTGCAGAGGTTACTGCAGAAGCAGCCGTAACAGGCTCACCAAAACTTTTAGCATAGTCTTGGGGATTTGTCGCAAATGTATCCGTTACGTTGTCAAAGCTATCGAGATATCCCACTGGTTCATTAAATGCATCTATAGGAGCTAGTTGACCTTTTGGATTAAACCCATATCCTTTTTCTGCAAGTTTTCCTGCATCGTATACGTTTGCTGTTTTTGGTGTGTCAAAAAGAAGTCCTTTTTCCTTATAACCAAAAACCTCAGGATCACCCAATTCTTTATAAAGTTCAGTGTTGCCTGTTGCTTTAGCAATATCTGCACTTGCTAATTCTGGGATCATAACTTGGTTACTTCCCATTAACGCCCCACTTTTTTGATTGACATAAAGTGCTGGATCAAAACCTTGGTAGGCTTCGTTAACTAATTTTGAAGGACTTGGTGAATAAAAGTCCATAGCTCCTTCCCCTGCTCTGCTTAATGCATCGCCTTGATAGTAACCACCAGGATTAACAAGAGCCTCTCCAACTGCTGATCCAACTACTGGTGCTATACCCATGGCTGTTTCGCCTATTACTTGACCCCATGTAGGTGCTTGTGGGTTCTGTTGTTGATATTGGTCATACATATCTTTGTATCGTTTATCTTCTTCTCTTGTGGGGTCATATGTACGCTCACCTACTTTTATTTGTCTGACAAACTCAAACATAGGTATGCCACCTTGAATACCATAGACATTTTGCAAGTTAGCACCTTGCCCTGTATTATAAGCTTTGGTTTGGTAAATGTTATATGTAGTTGGCTTATCAAGCTCACTATCTAAAGTTAATATATTACCAAACTGATCATATTGCACAGCCATTATAAGCTCCTTATGTTATCTCTAGAAAACTACCCACAACATGCAATCTATTTGCAGTTGCCGCAGTTACCTTGAGAATTTGACCTTCTTCTAACACCAAAGGTTGCGTTAACAATTCTTCTGTTCCATTTGCACCAACAGTTTTCGTTTTGTATATACTAAACACATTAGCACCATTTGTTAAGGTTAAAGTTATAGTATCGCCACTTCCACTATCATCAGACACTAAAATACTTCTAAAAATTGCACTTGTAGCAGTAGGTGTGGTGTATAAAGTTGTGGCATCAGTTGTTGTTAAATCTAATAATGCATTTTTATAACTATTAGCCATTAAACCAACTCACTGCTTCTGATATCTCTTGTGTGGTTTTACTTGATGTATTTTGTGAGAGTATTGCACTTTTAGTTTGTAATTCAATTGCAGACACTAAAGAATTAGCCCAAGTAGTCGAGTATGTTCCAGTTGGGGTAGGCATTCTAATATTAATATTTGCTGGTGCTGGTTGGCTCATCTTAATCCATCCTGTCTAGTATTGATTCTAAAATCACCTAATTGCCATTCATCTTGAGTGCCAGTGCTTTCTATTTTCATAGTCATTTGCCTTGCTTTGGCTCTTGTGCTTACTTTTTGTGTTTGATTAGTAACAGTAAAAGTGCCTTTTGTAATGTCAGGGGCATTAGGATATTTCCTAGTTTTTAAGGTAATAGCTAAACTTGTGTCGTCTGTTGCAGTTAGGTCTGGTATAATTTTATCAACTAAAAAAGTATTATCTCCACCTTGAGATATTTCCATAGCAGAACTTTCCACAAAGCTATTCATAGCTGAACCATTGTCGCTTGTTCCAGTTTCATGATTATAGAGTATTCCATTTTCGTCAAAAGCAAATGGTACTGTTCTTGCTCCTAAAGCGTCTGACCATACTGTTCTGTTTAATGTGCCTACAGTCCACGCTAATTCTTGATAATTGTATGTAACATAACTATCAGGCTCTGGGTTATCAGTGCCTCTTGAATTATCGTTACTTACATAAAACCAAGTAATTTCATTATATTTTTTGTTATGCCCTACTCTAGTTTTATCAATATAATTGATTTGCATTCTATTAAAAACAAAATATTGAACTGGGCATGGCAAGTCTTTTACAATACCATCATAAATAAAGAAACTAGATTTACCCATCCAATAAACAGTATTGTCTACTGACATAATACCATTTTTTGCACCAGCACCACAATTTGTTGCCAACAATCTAAATGAAAACACAAATGGCGGCCCGATAAAACTCATACCATAAGCTGCTTCGTCAGTAGCTATAAATGTTTCGTCTTTAGCACTAATTGCACCTACTATCTTAGTTCCTACCTCTAGTCTTTGGTCACCAGCAGTATTTGTTACAGTAGGTTGCCACTCTACAAAGTTTTCTTGATTTGACCACCTAACTAGCATTGGGTCTATGTTACCACTACTACTTATTGGATCAGAGCCTAAAGCTAATAAATGTCTATCTGGGAAAGATATAATCGACACTCTTGTAGTCGTTGGCACACTAGTTGCCCCTGCTTCAGCAGAAACTAAAGATGCCCTTGTTGTTTCGCCTACTGAAGTATCCCAATAATAAATAGCTCCACCTCTTACAGTTGCAATAAGGTCTTCACCCCATAGGTTTAAACTCCATTGTGAGTTTTCTAATTTAACATCACTTTCTGTTACTGATCTAGGTGTGCCCCAAGTTTCTCTTCCCCAACCTCCAGCACCCCAACCAAGTGCAGGATCTGCTGATTGCTGACCTAAACCTGCTGCTATTCCTATCAAATACTTTATATCTATAGTTGTACCACCACCAGTTGCAGTGCTAGTCGCTGCGGTTGGCACTTCTATGCTATAAGAATTTGTATCTATATATGTTATTTGGAAGCCTTCAACTCTATTAAAAGTATCTGCAGATATACCACCAGTGGCAGTTGCAGAATTTATAACTATAAAATCTTTGTCACTAGCACCATGACTATTGTCTGTTATTGTTACTGTTGTACTTCCACTTGTAGTAGATAATGGGTTGGTAAGGTTCTCTGTTGTTTTTCTTAGTGGTGTAATATCATAAAGTGATGTGTTGACTAATATATATAAGTGATTGTGTGTACCTATAGCTATTCTATCTTCACCATCTGATATAGCCCTCCAATACACCATATTCCTTGCAATGCCTTGAATTGTAGTTTCTATAGTGGTGACATCACCTGCTTCATTTACTGCAGTATAAGCTTCCTTTTCCCAACCACCTATTTTTTCTGCGTATCCATTTTTAAATCTTACAAGGTTACCATCTATCCAATACGGCCCGTTCTTGCCTGCAGAATACTGAGTAATATCCTTTACTATACCTGGTTTAATTTGCATCAATTGTAAAGGCATTATGTAACAAACCCTATATTTCTCATTCTTTCACAAAGTCTATTAGCTCTATTAGGAACTTGCTTTGCCCACTTACTATCTTCCATTTGTATAGCAGCTTCTATCCAATTATGGTCATCCACTGCCGCCTTCATTTTTCTAAATGCACTCAAACGAGGGCGACCAAGATTAAACATCATATTAGCAATGATTAATTGTGCCTCTTCTGGAAGTTCATAGAAGTTGTCATATAGTATTGTGCAATCGTCTATGACCTTTTCTATATCTTCAACAAAACACTCATCAACTCTTTCTTTTGACACCTCAGTTCCAACTTCCATATCGTTTTCTGGGTCTTTAGCTCTGCATAAATGTCCAATACCAAACGTCTTATATCCTAGATGATCTAAGTAAATTTCATACTTACATCCTTCGTCTTCTATAAGTTGTTGTTTTAAAACTTCGATATCCATTTATCTTCCTTGTTTACGCCTTAAACATTCAACATGTTTATAATAGAAATAATTACCAATTTTATTGAAGAAAGTAGATAAACGCAACCAATTCCACATCATTTCGTCAAACCCTTCTGCTTCTCATATGTTCTAAGACCACCAAGACCTAGCATTCCCATTAAAACAGTCATAAGCGAACCCATGTCAAAAGTAGGGAGTTCTGGTAATGTAAAGTCAAATAAAACCAACAAAAACATTATTAATGGCTGTAGTACAAAATGCCATGCTAAAGCTATTCCACAAGTCCAACCAATAAATGGTCTCCAACCTGCAACAAAGATTGATTTATGCTGAGCTTCTGCTTTGTTAATCTCAAGCTGACCCTTGGCTAATTCTTGTGCATGATTCTCAGCCATAGTTGCCACTTCATGAGCCAACTTATTCTTCATGTCTTTGTCTTCTATGAATTTACCAAGTAAATTAGATACTGGCCCGATTAAAGCAGTCAGCATTAGTACACCCTCATTTTATTTGTATCTACATTAGCTACCAATTTACACATGCATTGGTAAACTTGTTCTTTATCATTTTTTTTTATAATTTGATTATGCAATAGATTTTTATAGGACAAACAGTCATTTATGTTTTTAAAGTATATAAATTCCATTGTAGCCCCCAAATAGCAGACTAGCATGAACGCAGTCACTTTCTAGACATCCATGCAGTAGTGCCCATATATGCCCCAACTATTCCAGCACCTGATAAATAAAATAGGTTTGAAATATCACTCAACGCCTTAACTCTTTCTATATCAACAAAAAACATCGCCACAGTAAATAAACCCATAGCGATCAGTGTGTATCTAGCCATCCTTAATTGGGCTAAATGTTTTCTTAATTCATCTTCAGTTTTTTTGATTTCCTTGACATGAGATAACTCTTCGTCAGTTACTATGCCATCTCCATCTTGATCGTATTCTTCGTATTTACTGTTTTTTTCCAGCGTTTTCATTACATTTTATATATTATCGTTGCCATAAAAATCATTAATGTTCCTGCTACGCCAATCATTATACTTTCTATTCTTTTAATACGCAGAATAGTTTCCTTCCAGCGTTCTGCACAAACCGCTTCGTGAGTATCTAGTTGGGCTTTTACTTCAGTAGTCTTGACCATTAACCAGCTTTTTCCTCTTGCTCCTCGTCATCATTTTTTTCCAATGATGATCTTAATCTTCCTAGATATTGAGTTTGCAAAACTGAAATTTCTTCACTAGTTTCTCGAAGCTCATCTTGTTTTATTGCATATGATTGTAGTTTTTGTACCCATCTAATTTGTTGTGCAGACAAGTCCTCTGGGTTGTACTCTTTGTTATCAATAGTAATTACATTCTCACTCATGCTGTGTACCCTTGACCTGCTGTGATTGCAGAGTTAACTGCTGTCATATCTTCATCTGTCCAATAGTCCTTAGCCACCATAATCTCTAAGTGTGCTACGTTCCTATCAACACATTCTTGCTTTTCTTCAGCTTCATCATCTGCCATTGCTGTACCTGCAATGATAGCATTGATAAGGTCTACTGAGTGACCCATAGCTGTGTAATGTTGTGCTATTTCTTCTGCTGTTGGTTGTATTATTTCATCTGACATTTTATTCTCCTTTTAAAGTTGCTATTTCAGATTGTAGCTCTGCTATTTGTGCAGATAATTCCTTAACTGCATTTACTAAGTACCAAGTCATATTGTCAGGAGTAACAGTCAAAACTCCTGTGCTTTCTTCTTTAACCATATCTGGTAATACAGTTTGTATTTCTTGTGCTATAACACCTAATTGAATACCATCTTTATTAACAACAGCAGATTTAGGATTATCAAAATCAGTTATTTCATCTTCAGTTCTATATTCAAAGTTTTTAACTTGTACTTGATTAATAGCATCAAGACCTTTTGTGTTATTTACAATATTCTTTTTTATTCTTCTATCAGAAACTGTTGACCAAGCTGATGAGTTATTGCCTTGATAAACACCCCCACCATTAGGTGTAATAAAAAAGGTATTTGCACCTTTACCTGCTACGTTTAATGTTGAAAGTATTCCTTCATTTGATACAGAACTGCTTGATGGAGCACAAGCATAACCTATCATAATATTATTACTACCAGAATCAGCATGTGAACAAGCATAACCAACTCCAATATTATTACTGCCAGATTGTCCACCATCCATCAACTTGCCTACCATGACATTTTGAGTGCCAGTAGTTATTGTATCCCCTGCTCTCATACCAATGCAGGTATTACCAGCACCTGATGAATTCGCAGCCAAAGCCTCATCTCCTACTGCTGTATTTGTATGACCAGCAGTACTAGATTTTAAAGTACCATAGCCTATTGTTACATTTTGATAACCTGTAGTTAATGACCTTTGAGAACCATTACCTATAGCTATGTTTCTATAACCAGATGAAAGAAGTGCCAACGGTCCTTCTATAGTACCATCTACCCAAGACCCTATGCCAATATTGTTACTGCCAGTAACAGCATTAGTACCACCTCCTATAGCACTAGAACCTAATGCAGTATTAGAAAGACCAGTTGTAATATTATAACCTGCATTTGTGCCTAATCCTGTATTTCTATTAGCTGTAGTATTTTGTAAGGATTGATATCCAATTGCTGTGACGTTATTTGAGTCTGTAGCACTATAAAGTGCTTTATAGCCTAATGCTGTTGAATTACCTGTAGTATCATTTCTACTATAACTTGCTTCAAAACCAACTGCTGTGTTGTTAGATGCAGTGGTGTTGTTTTGTAGAGAACGTCTACCAACTGCTGTATTGTAACCTCCTGTCGTATTTAACTGTAATGATTCATATCCTATTGCAGTTATTCCTGCGCCAGTAGTATTACTTGTACCTGCTTGATACCCTACTGCTGTATTACTAGCTCCTGTAGTAGTTGCTTTAAATGCGTCTTTACCAATAGCTGTATTTTGAGCAGCAGTAGTAGAATTTAATAATGCCTGATAGCCAAGAGATGTATTGTCTTCACCTGTAGTATTAGTTAGGATAGCTTGATATCCTACTGCTGTGTTTCTTGATGCTGTGGTATTGTTATATAAGGCTTGTCTTCCTACTGCTACATTTTTTTGACCAGATGAATTAGAATATAAAGAAACACTTCCTAAAGCAGTGTTCTCTGCTCCTCCAATAGTGTTGAGCATAGAATTGTGTCCAATAGCAGTATTGGAATTTGCTGTAGTGTTATTAGATAAAGCATCATTTCCAACAGCTACGTTACTAACACCAGTAGTATTGTCGTACATTGCAAAATAGCCTATAGCGACATTATTACTGTCTCCTGTAGTATTGTGGTTTCTTAGAGCCTGTAGACCAATAGCTACATTTCTATCACTAGCTTGGTTTGTTTCAAGAGCTTCATAGCCAATCGCAACATTGCTGTTGCCAGTTGTATTTCCAAGTCCTGCTTGATATCCCACTGCTGTGTTGTTATCTGCTGTGGTGTTTGAGTAGAGGGCATTTTTACCTACCGCTACATTGTAAGAACCAGTTGTACTATTAAGCATTGCTTGTCCACCCAAAGCAGTATTAGCAATACCTGTAGTTAAGCCACCTAATGTTTCAAATCCTACTGCAACATTTTCTGGCGTACCTCCATCAGTAAAAGCATCAAGTGCGTTATATCCTACAGCAACATTTCTTGATGCTGTATTGGTTGCATTTAAAGCATTACGACCTATAGCAACATTGAAATCACCAGTAGTTATTCCATTTCCTGCTTGATAGCCTAGTGCCGTATTACTTGTACCATCACTAAGATTGTACATAGACTCAAAACCAACTGCTGTGTTGTAGCTTATTTCTCCACCAGTAAAGTTTTGTGTATATAATGCAGAATGTCCTATAGCTACAGTTCTGCCACCTGTGGTGTTAGTGTATAGAGATTGATAACCTACTGCAGTGTTATTCGCTCCTGTAGTGTTAAATATTAAAGAAGAACGACCTATGGCTGTATTATTACTAGCTGTGGTGTTGGAAGTAAGAGTTTGAAATCCCACTGCTGTGTTGTCATCTCCAGTAGTATTTGCACCCAAAGACAATGCACCAAGACCTGTGCTTCTTACCCCAGTTGTATTTGCGTCTAGAGTATTATACCCAACTGCAACCATATAACTATCTGCATTTACTGTATGGCTACTGTGCGTAAGTAATGCGTTCACCCCTATAGCAGTGTTATAGTTTGATTGAGTGTTTGTAAGTAATGCTGAATAACCCACTGCCGTGTTGTTAGATGCTGTAGTATTTGAGTATGAAGCCAGTCTGCCCATCGCTACATTATTACTACCTGTAGTATTAGTGTATAAAGCACCTTCTGCAAAAGCTGAATTGTAATTTCCAGTAGTATTTCCTCTAAGTGCTTGTGTTCCCATAGCAGTATTGTTAGCACCTTCAGTGTTAGTAAGCATAGCAGTGTAACCAACAGCCGTGTTGCTAGATGCTGTGGTGTTGGAGTAAAGTGCATCATTTCCAACAGCAGTATTATTACTTCCTGTATTACTAAAAAGTGCTTCATCTCCAACTGCGGTATTGTAGTTTCCTGACACTACGGTGCTAAGAGATTGATAACCTACTGCTGTGTTTTGTGTGCCTGTGGTATTTGCAGTTAAGGCTTGAGAGCCAATTCCAACATTACGAGTTCCACTTGTTAAACTATCTAAAGCAGTATCACCCAAAGCTACGTTACCTGTACCAGTTGGATAATTACCATCTAGCTTGATTGTGCCACCATCTACTGTTAGGTTTCCTGTTACTTTGAAGTTACCTGAATGAAATGTGGCAAAAGCATCAATTACTGCTGCTCCACTGCCAGCACCATCAAGATATACTGCCTTAGTCTCACCACTTCCTATAGTTACATTTGCCCCACTACCTTGAGATATATTTATGGACTGGCTGCCTGTTGTAGCGTTTTCTATAAACTGAAGCCTTGATACTGTATTAGGTGCAATTGTTAATGTTCTTGTTGCAGTTAAAGTTGCTGACGATGTAACTTTAAAGTACATCGCTCTAGCTGGGTCTGTAGCACCATCTGCGACTGTAGTTGTGGCGTCAGCGTCTGAGGCAAAACAATCTTGTGTTGCATAACCTAAAGCCTCACCTATAAGCTCTAAGTTAGTGTTAGTTATTGTTCCCCATGTACCACTGGCATCGCCAGTAGCCATTTCATTAAGTCTAAGATCATTAACGTATGTACTTGCCATTTTAGTCTATCCTTATAATTGCTGAAGCCCCTGCTGCTGGAAATACAATCCTAAATGTACCACTTGAAACTGTAAAGTCTCCACCAAAGTCCAGAACTGCTATAGCTTTATCTGCGTTAGTGCTATTGTATATTAAAGCACCTCTAGCAGTAAAACTTGCACTTGTCCATTCTGGGTCAGCCGCATCAAAGTATGCAGTTGTGCCAGTGGTCGCTACTGTTGTTGATGTTAGTGTAACACCTCCTGCTGAGTATCCAGTTCCTGATATTTCATTTGTTGTAGAATACGCAGTAGTTGCTGCTCCTAATGTTGCAGAACTTGTGTAAAGTGCTATTTTAAGTGTATCAGCTTCGAGATCCTGTTCTTTATTTAAAACATCTGCCTTAAAACTTGTACACATTGCTTGTGTAATTGCCATTTGTTAAATACCTCCTTCGTATTCTGCTCTATAATTACGTTGCATCTCTTGTTGAAACAAAGCTATTGCTTCATCAAACTGAGCTTTATACAAGTTTACACTATCGGGTGCCTTTAGAAAAGAGGAACTTTCATATAGGCAAGCTGATAATAAAACTTGCTCTGCATTATCTCCTATCCAATTATTAGCATTGGAAACAGATAATCCTGTTTCTAGACCCACGAAATCCACCTCATAAGCAAGTGTTGCTGAAGGTACTGGGCCCAGTAATATTGTTATACCATTTGTGTCAGCATCTTTTGTCGCATACATAAATGGTGTGCCTTGTGTAGTGGCATTGGGAACATAGTCTCTTAGGTATGAGTCTAATCTATGTTTTAGATATATTACATCACTATCTGCTTTAGTCACTGACACTTGCCTAATCATTCTAGCGTTAGCTACTGCATATTCTGCAGTACCAATTACAAGGTTAGCACTTTGCTTTTGTCTGTAACAAGGTAAACTAGGTAATCTAGCAAATATCATTGCCTCTGCTTGCGTTATAATGTCAGGTATAGAATTTTGAAATTCTGTACTATCATCTTCCATAAAGTTTTGTATGTCTGCTACTAATTCTGTATAATTCATTTATTCACCCCAAGTTCCATCACCCCAAGTAGCGTCTCCCCATGATGAATAATCAAAGGTTATACTTGATGTGCCTATTGCTCCTGTTCCAGCTATGCCAGTCTCTATTGCCTCTGAAACCCCTACTTCTTCACCAACTGCACCAGTTGCTCCTATACCACTTACACCAGTTACTTGTAACAGAATGTTTCCATTACCACTTACACCAAATGCTTCTGTAGCTCCAGTACCAGCGACACCAGTTTCATTAATCTCTGATTCTGGTGTTTCTGCACCAATTGCACCAGTGCCATTTACGCCAGTGACGTTAGCATCGACTGTAATAAATAATGTTATAGTTCCAATTGCACCAGTTCCTGCAACTCCAGATGGCAATGTGTCTGTTTCAAATACAGAAGTTCCAGTACTATTTACTATTGATGTTGAGCCATCCACCCCATCGAAATGTAATAATGCAACTGTGTTTCCATCAGGATTATAAGCTGTTGATGGTGCTACAAAAGATGTGCCTGAGTATCTGTCAATGTCTGAAATTCTTAGTTCGTCTATGTATCCTGCCCAATTATTCGCTCCATTAAAATCAGAGCCAATATGTATGTCTGCTGCGGTTGCTGTTAAACCAAATGTTGTAGAACCTTCTTTTGTTCCATTTACATAAACTGAAAAAGTGTTGCCAAATGGATCGCCTCTTGTGATAGCTATATGAACCCATGTGTCAGCAGAAAATACACTATTTATATTAAATAGCGTTCCATTGCCTCTTAAGACTAATAAATTGTCACCCGCTTGGCGTAGAGCTATTGCATTATTTGATGTTGAGTCTCTGCTATCGTAGAATACTTCGTCTTGCGTTCCACTAGTTGGGCGTACCCACATATCTACAGTAAATACATTTGAGCCAAAATTATAGGTCTCGTCAGAAACAACACTATCATCAACGCCATCAAGGAATAAGCTTGTAGTTCCAAATTTTAGTTGTGTTGTGGAAAGTTGTGCACCATTTTGTGCTGTAAATGTTATTCCACCTTCTTCGTTAAAAGCACCAGTTCCTATTGCACTTGTAGGCTCTGCCCCAGTGTCAAATGTTTCTGTGCCAATAGCACCAGTAGATGATACACCAGTTACAACTACATCTTCGTTGTCAGAAACTATCGCATCGCCTATTGCTCCAGTTCCAGACACACCAGTGGCATCTACTTTCATGTCAGCCCTAATTGTATCTAAGAAGCCTACAGAACCAACTCCTACAATACCTACACCCTTTTGTGAGCGTTCTACTCTTGAAGCAAATATATTTTGTGTACTATAGCCATAAAATATAGATACATTTTCAGGATCATTATCTGGTCGTGGTTGGAATAATGCAGTAGCATCTACAACATTTTTGGCTGGAGTTAATTGTGGGTGTTTCGGTTCCCATTCGCTAGGCTCAACACGCAAGCCATCCCAAGTTGTCTTAAGATCAGTATATTTAATCTTAAAACCACTTCTATCGCTTATCGCTACAGATTTTTTGCCACTAGCTAATTTCGCCATTATGTCATATTCAACGCAGTTGGCTGAACCCTCAAGCTTACGCCATCATTATCACTTGATGCCGCAAAGTTAAAAGACCTTTCATACATCTCGTTTAATAACTGAAATTTCTCTGGTGCATATTTCATAGCCAATTTAGAAGCTAACCCAGCACATATAGTGTCACTCCATCTATATGGCACATCTGCATCTTGATTAGATAAAGTAACATCCTCTAATTGGTTCATAGCCCAATAAACTAAAGAATATGTAGATGTATTAGGTACTGACCAAAAATAAACTACTGGCGTATATTGCCTATCTATCATATACTGACTTGGTTTTCCTGCAGTATCTTTGTTTGGCAATTGATTATAATCTTGTATTGTAATTCTATTAATAATTTGATCTGTGTTACTTGAGCTATCTCTTATAACTGCGTCTAATATATCTATAGTTCCCACTGGAAGTGTATAACTCGTAGTACCATTAACTAA